>CENU01055718.1_pt1 | contig 11944 bp, 8 predicted proteins | sample 361331 | NCBI WGS metagenome assembly CENU01 (sample SAMEA2619766, study PRJEB7988) | marine metagenome | isolation source: saline water (ENVO:00002010), including
ACTCATATAACACTTCTATAGCCACACCAAAGAAAAATCAAGCCCCTAAATCTTACGGCATCTTGCGTTTTTCAAGAGGAAAAAATAGAGATAAAGTGCAACTAAACAAATTTAAAAGATTCTAAATTTTAGGGCTCGCCTCAAAACATACCCAATTGAAACAGCATAATATCGATAAATCTGCATCCTTGAGGTGGAGAGCCTCACTTAAATAGTGTATTTATCCAGCTTGACCGAAGAAACGCAATAAGTTCAGCCCGATCACTTGCTGATATATTTCTGAACAACTCCTTAGAAACTTACGTTTCGCCACCATGCCAGAAAATCGTCTCCTCTAGCGTGCGGGCTCGTCCATCATACAGATCATCCTCACCCTCTTCATTTACGCCAGCGGTATGTCAAATATTTCAGAGATGAGCGGTAAGCCATTCCAACCTAGCCGCTCCATCACTGCCCATATTATCGGAAAGCCCTAGTCCCATATCATCAAAATAGCAGATCGGTATAGGGTCGGGTCGTCTGTCCGCGCAGTTCGGCAAGCGGATGGTAGTTATTGGTGTTAAACAATTTCTACAAGACGGGCTTATTCCTACGTCCCATTTTTTCAAATGGAATTGGCTCAAACCCCTTTACCTTTTTGAATACTAGCGCGTTACTTCTAAGCATAAAATTCCCACTCTTATAATCTACAAACCCGGGATCCTTTTTAGTTGTCCAATTATTGGACGAGCGCAGCTGTTGCGAATGATCAATAATACCGGGGTTTTTTATCCTTCTCATTAAGACACTAGGCTTCAGCGTTCGCGCACTCGCATCCAAATGTATGTCGTGGTTAGGATGAAACAGCACATTATTCCACAGATCACTGCGTGGTCGGAAAAATTCCTCTTTATCTTTCTTCCTTAACCATTGCTTGAAATCGGTATATTTCGCATAAGGCGTTTGTTCAACTTTTCCATTACCAAACTCTTCTATCGTCCGGTTCCAGAAAGAAAACCACCGATCTTCTTTTGGTCGGGCTCCCTGACCATATAGTTGAACACAGTCAACCGCCATGTTGTTGAATACCCGCCCATCTCCACCTCCATTGTTGTATATGGGTGGGCGACCCGTTTCGACTCCAACCTTCCAAAAAAGGTTATGTGAAATCTCAACTCCCCATGAAAAGTTATCGGGATAAGCGCCAATAGTTGGTATATTGTGGAAGTAGTTCCCACGAATTACGATACCCCTCGATTCTGCTCTTGGACCTGTATAAACATATAAAGCCCCCCCATCAAACTTATGATATTTTGGCAAGTCATATATCTCATTATACTCAACCAGAATGTCATTCTTACCTTTGATGCGAATAGCAAAATGTGGTCCGTCATGAATCTCACAATTTGCAATACGATGCCCTACACCATCAACCATTATACCCGGCAATTGTGATTTCTGATCCCATCCAAAATCGTGGATATGACAATTTACTACTTCGTTACGAGCCGGATCCAGCGTTTTTGCATCGCCACCCTGCATGGAAACACCAAACCCGCCAAGCCCCCGCAAATGACAGTTAATTATACGGATATCATTTCCCTCTAAAGCAACCCCACCAACTGCAAAATTCGCAATACCGCATTGATCAACCGTAATGTTGGAACTTTTATTAATTTTAAATGCTAAATTACGTCCTGTATCAAATTCCAAGCCCTTAAAACGGATATGACTTGCGTTTAAAATCGATACCATTGGATCGGTAAGAGACGAGAGTACAATGACTCCCTTTTTCTGCGGGGGATAAATATAGAGCAACCCTTTATCTCTATCCAAATAATACTCTCCAGGCCGATCCATCTCCTCCGCTATGTTTTCAAAATAAAAATGGGGCAATCTTACCGAAGCGCCCACACCCACTCCACCCAACTCTGGGTATGCCAATGTAATCTGCCGCTTCGCTAAATTAACCGAACTGATTCGATTGTATGTCCACTCCCATGTCGAACCTAACACCCCATCCAACCAAACGTCTTCCACCGCATGCCAATGCTTCATCCGATCAAAAGCTACCTCAAACGTTCCACCTCCTGTTTCATTTTTTCGCAATGCTCCCCCAGGATCAACAACCCGCCGATACGTAACTTCTCCCGGCAGACGCACTTTTTCTATGACTTCCTGAACCTTGAGCTCATATCCTCTTAACTCCCGCGGCTCAGGCAGATAATGCTGATATACCATATATGGATTTTCTTCATTGAGATTCGGCCAGCGCGAAAGAATCATTCTCTCCCCACTAATGAGCAACGATGCAGGCGGAATACGATCTTTGGGCTCATTACTCCACCCATGCCGACTAAGCCTCCCATATTCATGAATACCATGTTTTCGCAAGTTCAACACTCTGATCTTTTGAGCGGCTCTCTTGTCTACTAACCTAGATAAAAAAAGAGGATCCTCCACCCTCTCAAACCACGTGGGCTGAATAATTATACCCCCAAAAAATCGTGGTTTTTCACCTGCAGCAGCCTCAACTAGTAAGTCAGAATCCTGAGAGGTTAACACCAAACCCTGCTCCATAACATAATGTCCCTCACGCACAATCACACGGTAAGGAGCAGGCCTCCCCATTTTTTTTAAGCGTCGTATTTCATCGCGCGCATCTATCAATGTCTTAAAAGGACCCGTCGGTGATACTTCAACCACCGTTTCCGAAAAAACAGAGAGGCACAAACACATCCATGTAATGAATAAATATCTCATACCAAAGCAGACGATTGTAGATGCTTACCAATCTCAAAAATATCGATTAATTCTCTGGCAACCTTCCGGCTTCACGAATTTCTACTCAACCGCCCCAACAACGGTTCTAAATCTGCTTGGGTCAAAACTAGCGCTAGCCCCAAATCCGCAACTGCGCAGCTTGCATAGCATTTTGCGTACCCAACGTTAGCATCATCGACCAACACGCCTCGTTCCCGCAGCCATCCTAATGCCTGTATCGTAATCGAACCAGCCATCGAATACAACCGTGTATGATCCGGCGGCAACTACAACATCCGCTTGCCCACCAGCGGATGGTAGTTATTGGTGGCAAACACGGAGATATGACAACACTCCTGCCGCATCTAACTATAAATCTTGCCTCTTTTGGGGGATCAGCTCAGCTGGGAGAGCGTTTGACTGGCAGTCAAAAGGTCGTCGATTCGATCGCGATATCCTCCACCATTTTTCCTATATGCTTATTTTCTTATAATGAGATAACCTATCGTATTAAGCTGAAAGGAAAGCATTATGTCGTTCAACCCGAAAACCGTTATTCACTACTGCGCTGTTATCGCCTTCGGCGGCTTTGTCTTCGGACTAGATGCAGCTCTTATCTCCGGTACGGTTGATTATCTTCAGGAAGCATTTTCGTTGGATGCACTGCAACTAGGTACGCTGGTAGGCGCTCCCGCCCGCTCACTTATACACTATAGGTTGAAGCGGCCGTATCACCGCCCCGCCCGGTCCAATTGGTGTGGAAAAATTCACCCCGCGGTTTGTCTACCCGCTCATAGGTGTGTGCCCCGAAATAATCGCGTTGCGCTTGCAATAGATTCGCTGGCAATCGTGCCGCACGGTACCCATCAAAGTAGGCCAGTGCCGCGCTAATCGCTGGCATCGGAATCCCCAGTTCCACCGCTTTCATCACCACCCGCCGCCAAGACGCCTGCGCGTTCTCAACCGCATCCTTGAAGAAAGGATCCAACAACAGGTTAACCAACGTCGGGTCTTTATCGAACGCCTCTTTTATCTTGCCCAGAAAGACCGATCGAATAATACAACCACCCCGCCACATCAACGCAATGCCACCGTTGTTCAGCTCCCAGCCATACTCCTTCGCTGCCTCCCGCATCAACTGATATCCCTGTGCATACGAAACAATCTTAGAGGCATACAACGCCTGTTTTAAATCTTCAATCAATGCCGCCGTATCTCCATCAAACGAAATCGACGGACCGGAGAGAACTGCCGAGGCCGCTACACGCTCCTCTTTCAATGCAGAGAGACAGCGGGCAAAAACCGCCTCGCCGATCAAGGTAAGCGGCTGCCCCAACTCAAGGGCCGAAACCGCCGTCCATTTGCCGGTTCCCTTCTGTCCTGCCGTATCCAATATGGAATCGATCACCGCTTCGCCCGCTTCGGTTTTATACCCCAGAATATCGCGAGTGATCTCAATCAGATAACTATCCAATTCGCTCTGATTCCATGCCGAAAAAACATCGTGCATCTGCTCATTCGAGAGCCCCAGTCCCTCTTTCATCAACTGATAGGTTTCGCAGATCATCTGCATATCCCCATACTCAATCCCGTTATGCACCATCTTCACAAAATGACCCGCACCGCCTTCTCCCACCCAATCGCAGCACGGCTCACCACTTTCCGTCTGCGCCGAAATTTTCTGAAAAATGGGTTTCACCACTTCCCAAGCCGCCGGCGATCCCCCCGGCATAATAGACGGCCCTTTCAGGGCGCCCTCTTCACCGCCTGAAACGCCCGCACCGACATAGAGCAACCCTTGGCTTTCCGCCCGTTCAACCCGCCGAACCGTATCGGGGAAATGTGTATTGCCCCCATCGATCAAAATATCGCCCTCTTCCAAATGGGGGATCAACTGCTCCATCAACGCATCCACTGCCGCCCCAGCTTTCACCAGCATCATCACCTTGCGCGGACGCTCCAATGAGGCCACAAACTCCTCGATACTGCGTGTGCCTATCAAGTTTTTACCAGCACCACGCCCCCCGACAAACGCATCCACCTTCTCAACCGTGCGGTTATATACCGCCACCGTAAACCCTTTGCTCTCCATGTTAAGCACCAGGTTTTCTCCCATTACCGCCAATCCAATCAATCCAATATCCGCTTTCATATCGTTCCCTTTTTACCGCTTAACGCGGGCGTTTCCTTCCCAAATATTCCAAAGTTGTTCCTCATCTACCGGTTGTACATAGTCGGTAAGCATAGTTGCCGCAAGCGCACCGCTTGCCCAGCCAAATTGCGTACATTTATCAACGCTCCATCCTTTCAAAATACCATACAACAATCCTCCCACAAATCCATCTCCACCCCCGATCCGATCCAGCACCCCAATTTCACGCGGCTTAATGATTTCCCATGCCCCTGCATGCGAAACCAATGCCCCCCACAGATGTCGATTCGCCGATTGCACCTCCCGCAGTGTCGTCCCAAACCACGACGCATTCGGATACGCCACCTGCACCCGCTCAATCATCTCTTTAAACGCTTCAATCTTCTCCTCCAACCCAGTGCCCCCCTCCTCCGGCCCCTCCATCCCCAAGCAAAGCTGAAAGTCCTCTTCATTACCCATCAAAATATCCGCCCGCGAAGCAATCTCCGCAAACGTTGCCGACAACTCCTCTTCACGCCCCTTCCAAAAGCTCGCACGATAGTTCAGATCAAACGAAACTTTCGATCCATTTTCCTGCGCCACTCGCGCCACCTCCAAACAGAACGCAGAGGTCTTGGAAGAAAGCGCCGCGATCAACCCCGACAGATGTACCACCTCCACACCCTCCTTACAAAAAATTCGCTCCAGATCAAAATCCGTCGCCGTCAATTCGCGACCGACCTCCCCCGCACGATCATTCTGCACCCGCGGTCCGCGCGCCCCCCAGCCACTATCCGCCATATTAATCTGATGCCGCAATCCCCACGGATGCTCCTGCTCAAACTCAGGCCCCTCCATCTCCATGCCCCGGCTTCTCAAGCTATGCTTAATGAACTGAGCCACCGGACTCTCCTTCACAAACGCCGTCAACACCTTTACCGGCAAGCCCAAAGACGAAACCACACACGCCACATTAGTCTCCGCACTCGTCGCCTGCATCTCAAACCGCTCACTGCAATGGAACGGTTGCGAATCCAGCGGCGACAACCGCACTCCCATGCTCGATGGCACCACTGAATGCCCCTTCAAACAAAAAGGTCCAGGAGATGGGATCGTCAACCTCGTTGCCATGTGGGAACCGTTCATCCTTTCCGATTTTCTGCAAAGGCTGGGTCGTATCTCCCACGGTCCGGCCGTCATGAAATTTGCCTCTAGCCGCCGTAGTGTATCCATTGTTTTTGAAATATTGCGGAAGAGTGACCGCGTTCGGAAGTCCGGCCGTTGGATGACGTAGGGCTGGAAATACCAGCACCCCGTGCTCCTCAGGCATCAAGCCAGTCGTTAGCGAGGCCCGGGATGCTCCGCAGATCGGGAGAGCCACATGATGGTTCATGAACGTGGTCCCTTGGTTCGCAAGCGCGTCGATCCGCAACGTTCCGTTGTGGGTCTGCATGATCGGATCGCCGTAGCATCCTAGCGCAGGTCGCAGATCATCTACCGCAATAAAAAGAATATTTGGTCGTGGGGCTGCATGTGCTGAAACAACCCAACACAGCACCCAAAAAATACTAACGATGTGATCTCTATAAAACAGTCCTAATCGTTCCTTCACACGAACCCCTCTCCACTCCTACATCAGATTAGTAACATCTGTTACCATTGTTAAAGAAACAAGCATAATGATCCTTTTTCCCACCCTAAATGCTCACCATGTATCCGCAAGCTATCTGCTGTAGCTCTCAACTTTACATGAAATCAACCGGCTTTTTAGCTGCTTTACCCCCTTGGAACACCCATCTTGTGCTCCTGACTCTTGCGCGGGTTAGCCACCGTGTCGTTTGATTCTGTTCGATAGCTCGGATAACCGGGAATCGGTCGGTATTGTGGATCGCTGTCCACCGCCGGCAGATCGTCCACCACCGCTTCCAATCGCTTCTGCACACGCAGCACGTCGGGCTGGTTGAGTATGTTATGCTCCTCCTTAGGATCCTTCTCCAAATCCACCAGCTTCTCCGGTTTGCTGTCAGAGCCGACAAACAGCTTGTAGCGGGATTCACGGATCACGCGATCGCGGAAATAATACACATTCTCGATTCCTGCATCGGTTGCCACACCGGGATGACTACCCATAGCCAACATCCACTCTCTCGACGAGCGGTCGGACTGACCGAGAAATACGTTCTTCAAAGAAACCCCATCATACATGTAACCGGGTTCCATCTTCGCATCGGCAAAATCAGCAAACGTGGGAAGCATGTCGGAGAAATCAATCAAGGCGTCACTGATCTGCCCCGCAGGAACAAGACCTGGACAGTTGACGATGAACGGCGCGTTGATTCCGTTTTCGGTAGTCTTCATTTTACCCCCTCTTATCATACGGTCATTACAGAAGTTTGTGATTTGGCCGGTCGTACCGTTATCAGTGGTAAAGACAATCAGCGTTTGTTCTCGTATGCCCAGCTCATCGAGATGATCCACAGTTTTGCCGAGGAGGTAATCAACATACCGCACCATCGCCTTATGCTGACTCAGATTGCCTTCGGCATCCGGCTCCAGTGGCGTGGTGGTGAAGGGTGTGTGCGGCAACGTCATAGGATAATAGATAAAAAACGGATGACCTTTGTTTTCCGTCATGAAATCCAGCAGAAAGCGGTTGTAGATATCGGGACCGAATTCGCCCGTATATGTTTTGCTGCCCGCTTTCGTATGAATGTAGGGATCCCAGTAGCGCTCATCGCTGATACGGCTATGCTCCGGGTTCTCGTGATCCGTCTCACCGCCGGTCCACATACAAAATTCATCGAATCCGTGCTTCACCATAGCATCCGGGTGTTCGCGGAAATCATTAAGCTGCCACTTTCCCGCCACTGCCGTGCGGTAGCCAGCAGCCTGCATGATCCGCGCAACACTTGGATACGCGGCCCAGTCATAATAGCCAACTCCCCAGCGCGGCACATCCCAATGGTTAACCCAGCCATTACGAAACGGATATTGCCCCGTCATAAAACAGACGCGCGACGGCGTACACTGCGGCATCGAATACGCATTATTGAACTTCATGCCGCCCGCCGCCAAGGCATCGATATTCGGTGTTTCGATATTTTCACCGCCATAGCAACGGATCCACTCCTTACCGAGATCATCCAGTAGGATAAAAATAATATTGGGCTTCTCAGCGGCAAAAACTGATCCGGCCAGAACGGCTGCAACAAGAACGGATTGTACAATGGGTTTCAAATACATAGCATTCTCCTCAAAATTTAATGGCATAGGACGCGCCCTTTTCGGTCGCAAACCGGATGTTATCACTTCCACTCTTCTGCACCTTCAACCATTGCGTACCTCTTCCCGGATGTTGATCAGCTCTTTCATCAGTCCAAACTGGTTTTCAGCATATTCGCGTGTTCCAAAAAGATCGTGCAGTTTTTTATACAGCCCAAAAAGACGATCATAGACTACCTGATGTTCCGGGATCGGTTCATAGACCCTATCCATCACACCGGTCATCGCCTCCGAAGCCTCACCAAAGTTGGGATAGACACCCCCGACGACCGATCCCGCCATCGCCGCACCCAGCGCACAGCTCTGTTCATTTGCAGAGATTTCCATTGAACAACCCAAAACATCCGCGTAAGTCTGCATCGTCAGCGGGCTTTTGAGGGCAATTCCCCCACAATTAACCACCCGCTCAATCGGCACACCATACTCTCTGTAACGCTCGATAATCACCCGAGCACCAAAAGCCGTTGCCTCGACCAGCGCACGAAATATTTCCGCAGGACTCGTGTGCAGCGACAGCCCCAGAATCAACCCCGTTAGCTTAGGGTCGGTCAGCGTCGAACGGTTTCCATTCTCCCAGTCTAGTGCTAACAGACCCGATTCCCCCGGTTTCAACGCGAGTGCTTCCTCTCCCAGTTGGTCATGCAGTGCACCGTTGCCCGGCTCCACTTTATGCACAAACCAGTTAAAAATATCCCCCACTGCCGACTGACCCGCTTCAAGCCCGTAACAGCCGGGCAGCACCGACTCATGTGCAACACCGCAAATACCGGGAATATCCGGCAACTGAGCATCGAGCGAAGCGACCGCAATATCACAAGTGGATGTGCCGATAATTTTGACCATCGTCCCCGGCTTGACCCCCGAACCCACCGCACCGGCATGCGCATCAATCGTGCCGACCGCAACCGGAATCCCTTCCGGCAATCCCAATTTTTCCGCCCACGCCGCGGTCAGGGCACCCGCAGCTTTGCCAATGTGATGTGCTTCATCCGGCAGTGTCTCCCGAATGCGAACAAGGCACGGATCGACGGCACCGAGGAACGCGGCATCGGCAAACCCATTCCACTCCGGGCTATAGAGTCCTTTATGTCCGGCGGCGCAAAGACAGCGCACCTGATTACCCGTCAGCACAAACGGAATCCAGTCCGGCAGTTCTATCCAAGTGTACGCCGCATCATAAACCTCCGGGGCCGTACGCGCACACCGCAGCAGCTTCGACCAATACCACTCCGTGGAGTAGGTGCCACCGCATTTAGCGAGGTAGGCGGGACGCATCGCCCGCGCCTTTTCGGTAATCTCGTTCGCCTCACCGTCGGAGGTATGATCTTTCCACAACCACGCCATGGCAGCCGGATGATCGTTGAACGTCTCCATCAGTGCCAACGCATCGCCATTTTCATCCACTGGTATCGGCGTGCTAGCCGTCGCATCCACCCCCATTCCAACCACCTGTCCCACATCGATGTCTGCTGCCGCCAAGGCCCCCTTCACGGTTAACTCCAGCCCCTCCAAATAGTCCGCCGGATGCTGCCGTGCCACATTCGGATCTTTCGGGTCGCCCATCACGCCCATCTCTCCGTGCGCATATCCATATACATGTGAGCCCAGAATCGTTCCATCCGCACAGTCAACAACAATGGCTCGTGCCGAGTTGGTTCCGTAGTCCAATCCAATTGCGTATTCCGCCATAATCACTCTCCTTATTCGTAGTCAAACGATACCGCACAGTGACAAGAAAAGATAGGTTTCTCCCGCCTTCGATACAGGCTGCCATTCACCCAGCGGTGAAGCCGTATGCTCCGCTTCCATCACCACCACCGGGCCTCTACCCTGCCAGCCCTTTTCTGCTTGAACCATCACCGGTATAACCGCGCTCATGATTCCCAACAGTAATCCATACCGATTCATATTTATTATTCTCCTAAAGTAATGCTGCATTGTTAATCCGAGTGCGCCTTTGCAAGGTTGCTCCAAGGAACCTGATCAAGCCCATGCGGGTACGCGCGCCTCGAAAAAACGTACCGCCCACTGTTCCTGATGGTCGCCGACGAAACCGACGGAGCATGGCCTCACCGTTGAAGTATGACGTGGAGGTCATCCTCACCCAGCAATCCCATGATGTATCAACATATTCCATCACTAGAAACCTATCGGCTCACCTTGAGAACATACCCCAGATTCGCGTTGTTTCCTCTGGGCAATTTGACGCGCAACCCTTTTTTATCCTGCTGGAAAGCAACCGTACCATATCCCAATAGTTCAACGTTCTTCACACGACCCACTCCGGTGTGAAAAGATGAAACGGTCACGCTACCGCTCGTCGGAACCAATGAAATGGCATACAGGGTCGATGCCTTCTGAGTAAACCAGAAATCTTGTGCGGTAAATTCAAATTTGAAGCCCTCTTTTTCGCGCGCATGAGTTCCGCCCATATTAACGGTGGTGGGCCCCTCTTTTGTAAGATCCCACTTTTCAGTGCCATAAACCGCTTCACCATTTACATCCAGCCAAGCCCCCACCGCTTCGAGGTTGTGGACGCTTTCCATAGGCACACCACCGAGGCCGGTCGGCCCGATGTTCAGCATATAGTTCCCGCCTTTGGATACGATTTCAATCAACCAAAAGAGAATCTCCTGCGGCGATTTCCAATCCTGATCATACCCATTGAATCCCCATGAATTATTGAAGGTCCCGACGGTCTCCCACGGCTTGATTATCTCATCGAGGTTTTCGGGAATCTTATTATCGCCCGGAATACTATAATCCCCGAAGCCGTTTCCGATCCGATGCGTAATAATGATCTGCGGTTGGATGTCGTACACAATCTTGTAAAACTGATAGCTCTGCTCGGCATCCATCCGCCACGGCATATCGTACCACAAGCATTTCATGTCCGGATAGTTCTCCATCAGTTCCTTCACCTGCGGATAGGCTTTCTCATCCAGATATTCCTGAAAGGTGTTGGGACTCGGATCCCAGATATTGGCACCGAAATGCAGATTTGGGTGTGGAATGCTCCACCCCTTCTCCTTATATTCCGCCGCCCGGCCATCGGAACCATCGGCCCAGTCAATATTATGAGAATAATAGATGCCAAAATCCAACCCCGCTTTCCGGCAGGCCTCATGTAACTCCCGGATGATATCCCGCTTAAACGGTGTCGCATCCATAACATCAAACGCACTTACCTTTGAATCATACAGCGCAAAGCCATCATGGTGCTTAGCTGTAATGACCAGATATTTCATGCCCGCAGCTTTCGCCAGCTTAACGATGGCGTCTGCATCGAAATGAATCGGGTTAAACGACGTTGCCAGCTCCGCATATTCCGCCCGCGGAATTTCGAAGGCATGCTGAATCCACTCGGCAATATGCGGCCGTCGCTCTTCATGAATTTTTACGCCGTCCCAAATGCCACCCGGAATCGAATAAAGACCCCAGTGAATAAACATACCAAACTTGGCATCCTGAAACCATTCTATGGTCTCCGCCTTAGAGGCATTCATCGCTATCCACTCCTCCGTATGCACCTCGGGAATCTTGTCCGCCGGTGCGGCAACAGCCGCCTGCTGTAAGCCAACCAAAAGTATCGCCATCATATTTCTCAGTTGCATTGTTTCATCCTTTCTCTCTTCCGAGGCTTACTTCAGTATACACCGAGCGTTTCCGGTTTTATCAACCCTCAAATATCATTCCCTGTTTCCCAGAGATAAAGCCGATTTCTAGCTCTCGTTGCGCTTGCGCTGTTGCTCAGCGGCTCGTTCTAGGAAAGCCGACCACTCCCGCTTG
>CENU01160809.1_pt1 | contig 11939 bp, 11 predicted proteins | sample 361331 | NCBI WGS metagenome assembly CENU01 (sample SAMEA2619766, study PRJEB7988) | marine metagenome | isolation source: saline water (ENVO:00002010), including
GGAAGCTTATATCAAGGTTTTAAACCAGTTCTTTGGTCAACAGTGGAAAAAACAGCTTTAGCAGATGCAGAGGTTGAATATATGGATCATACGTCTAACACGATCTATGTAGCTTTTAAAGTTAAAAGCACAAATAAAGAATTTTTAAAAGATGCTAGCATTATTATCTGGACTACTACACCATGGACTATTCCGGCTAATAGAGCTTTAGCATTTAATAGCAATATTGAATACTCGATTCTAGAAATTGAAGATCTTGAATTTTTTAAAGAAAAAAAAATAGTAGTAGCAAAAAATTTAATTAAAGCAATCACTAATGAGTGTGAAATTAAAAATTATAAAGAGATAAAAACTTTTAAAGGATCTGAGTTAACGGGGACTGTTTGTAGTCATCCATTTTTAAAGATGAATTATGACTATGATGTCCCATTATTAGACGGCCAATTTGTTAATCTAGATCAAGGAACGGGTATCGTTCATTGTGCACCAAGTCATGGAGCTGATGATTTTAATCTTTGTCTAAAAAATAATATACCATCGCTGTACACGGTAGATAATGCTGGTCTTTATACAAAAGAGATACCACGTTTTACTGGAACTCATGTTTTTAAAGCAGATCCTATTGTAATTGAAAAACTTAAAGAGCAAGAAAAACTTCTAAAAAATAACAAACTTACGCATAGCTATCCTCATTCTTGGAGATCAAAAGCTCCATTAATATATAGGGCAACTCCGCAGTGGTTCATATCGATGCAAAAAAATAATTTAAGAGATAAAGCCATCAAAGCAATTAATGATACAAATTTTTATCCAAGTAAAGGTAAGGATCGTTTATTATCCATGGTTGAAGGTAGGCCAGATTGGTGCGTTTCTAGACAAAGAGTTTGGGGAGTTCCTCTTCCAATTTTTATCCATAAAAAAACTAAAGAACCCTTAAGAGATCAAAAAGTAATAGATAGGATCGCCACAATTTATGAAAAGCAAGGATCGGATTGTTGGTTTACAGATGATCCAAAAGCTTTTCTTGGGGATGATCATAATCCTGATGATTATGATAAACTCAATGATATTGTTGAGGTTTGGTTTGATAGTGGATCAACACATAGTTTTGTGCTTGAGAAAAGGAAGGATTTAAAATGGCCAGCCGATATGTATTTAGAAGGTTCTGATCAACATAGGGGATGGTTTCACTCTTCACTTTTAGAATCTTGTGGAACCAGAGGAAAAGCGCCATTTAAAAGCATTCTTTCCCATGGATTTGTCGTAGATGGAAAAGGAATGAAAATGTCAAAATCAATGGGTAACGTAGTTTCTCCAGAAGACATATTAAAAAATTATGGAGCAGATATATTAAGAGTGTGGGCTGCAGCATCGGATTATGCAGAAGATCTAAGAATAGATAAGAACATACTTGTACAGCACGCAGAGTCCTACAGAAAAATAAGAAACACATTTAGATTTATGCTTGGTAATTTAAAAGATAATTTTGTTAAACAAAATTTTGAGAACATTAAAATTACTGAACTAGATGATTTAGAACAATATATTTTACATAAGCTTCGTATAATCGAAGAATTATTTAATGATTGTTTAAACAACTACAATTTTCATAAGCTTTATAAAGAACTACTGAACTTTTGTACTTTAGATCTTTCATCTTTTTATTTCGATATAAGAAAAGATGTACTTTATTGCGATGATTTAGACTCAAAAAAGAGAAAAAATTGCGTAGTTGTATTAAACATAATTTTAGAAAGTTTACTAAAATGGTTTGCTCCAATTTTAGTTTTTACAAGTGAGGAAATATATAACCTAATCAATAAAAAAGAGGAAAGTATTCATGAAAATCTTTTTGTTAAAATACCAAAAAGTTGGAAAAATACAGCTCTTAACGTTAAATGGGAAAAGTTATTTGAAATAAAACAAGAAGCAAATATTGCGATAGAAGCCAAAAGAGCTATTAAGGAAATTGGCTCAAGTTTGGAAGCTGACATTAAGCTTTATCTAAAAAAAGAAAAATTTGAATTATTGGATCAGTTAGATCTTGCAGAATATTTTATTACCTCAAAAGCAGAGAAAATATTATCTAAAAAAAAAGAGACTATTGAAGTAAAAAAGGCTGAGGGAAAAAAATGTGAAAGATGTTGGAAAATTTTAAATATAAAATGCAGTAGAAAAAATTGTCCAATAGAATAAAAAGTGAGTGTATTAGATTACTTAAAAAGTCTTAAAAATAATTTCTTTAAAAAAGAAAATTTGTATTATTTTTTTATAATTTTAATAATATTCTTTTTAGACAGACGCACAAAAAACATAATAAAAGATAAATATTCAGAAAACCAGATATACATAAATGAGTATATTAATTTTGATTTAATATGGAATACAGGTATAGGATTTGGCTTATTAAGCACTGAAACATCTTTTGTTTACAATTTAGTTTCTTTTTTAATTGGGATTATAATATTAGGTATATTATTTATTTTTTTGACCTCAGACAAACAAGATAAACTAATTTACTGTTTAATAACTGGCGGAGCATTAGGAAATTTTTATGATAGATTGGTGTTTCAAGCTGTACCAGATTTTATAGATCTCCATTATAATAATTTTCACTGGTTTACCTTTAACGTAGCAGATATATTTATAACTATAGGTGTAATTGTATTTGTTATTAGAAGTTTTTTTGTTAAAAACTAAAATATTATGAGAAATTTATATCATTTAATAATTTTATTTTTTTTTACTTATTCTTGTTCAGGAATTAAAGAGGCTGGAAGTGTTTTAAGAAATGAAAAAGTTAAATCAACAGATGAGTTTTTGATAAAAAAAAAGGATCCACTAATTTTACCACCAAATTTTGAAGAAATTCCTAAACCAGGTGCATTAGAAAAAAAGGATAAAAAAGAAGATGAAAAGATTAAAAAAATCTTAAAAACTCCATCAAAAATATCGAATAATAATTCTTCAACAGTGGAGGATGCTATCCTCGAAGGAATTAGAAAGTGATTTATAAAGATTTATTTATAAAAGATAATATTCAGCAAAAACACTTAAACCTAGGTTTAACTAAAAAACTATCAAAAAGATTTAATGAAATAATTCTTGAAATAAGAGAAGATTTAAAAAATCCAACAAAAACAATAAATGTTTTAGATAGCAAATTTAAGATTAATTTTAAAATCAATGATTTATCTAAATTTAAAAAGTATAAGACTGTCGTAATAATAGGTATGGGAGGATCTATCTTAGGAGCAGAAGCTATATTCGAATTTTTTAAAAAAAAAATAAAAAAAAAGATTTATTTTTTTAATGATCTAAATGAAAACAAAATAAAAGAATTTAAAAAAAAGAAAAATTCTAAAACACTTTTTATTATTATTTCTAAATCAGGAAATACAATTGAAACATTTACAAATACTTTTTTACTAAATATACTTAAAATGAATGCAAAAAATCTGATACTAATTTCTGAGAAAAAAAATAATTTGTTATTTTCTTTATCAAAAAAATTGAATTTATTTTATATAGAACATAAAAAAAATATTGGCGGAAGATATTCGGTATTATCAGAAGTTGGATTATTGCCTGCATATTTAATGGGAGTTAATATTAATAAATTAAGATTAAATATTTTAGACCATCTGAAAAAAAAACACTTAAATCATCTTAAAAAAAATACAATTAAATTTGCAAGCATGATGAATTTTAAAAAAATTAATAATTTAATTTTTTTGAATTATTTTCCAGAACTGGAGAAATTTTTATTTTGGTGCCAACAGCTTATAGCTGAAAGTCTAGGAAAAAATAATAGAGGATTTTTACCAGTAATTTCAAACGCCCCAAAAGATCATCATAGCCTGATGCAGCTATATTTAGATGGACCAAAGGATAAATTATTTTATATTTTTAGTAATGATTTTAAATTATCAGAAATTGTCCAAATAGATAAAAAGTTTGAAATAACAAGTTATTTAAATAAAAAAAATTTAGCTTTAATAAAAAAAGCTCAAAAAAATGCTCTAATAAAAACTTTTATTAAAAAAAATATACCTTTCAGAGAATTTAGAATTAAAAAAAATAATGAGCAAACACTTGGTAAACTATTCTCTTTGTTTATACTTGAAGTTATTATTGTAGGAAAGATGTTACATTTAAACCCGTTTAACCAACCTGCAGTTGAGCAAGTAAAAGTTTATACAAGAAAATTGCTTAAGTAATTATTCCAAAAATTATTTTTGATCTTCCATATTTTTTAATATCGATAATCTTAAAAAAATTTTTATACTCTTCTTCAGTCCCTCGCTCTCTATGTAAAATTATAATATTGTTTAAATTATAAATATTGTTTTCTTTTATAACTTTTAAGTTATTTATAAATTCTTTATCAGCAAATGGTGGATCAAAAAAAAAAACGTCAAATTTTTCTTTAAATTCTTTTGTTAGTACATTTTCAATCTTGTTGTTATATATTTTTGATTTATTTTTAATAGATAAATTAATTAAATTTTGATTTAAAATATTAGAAGCATCAATATCTTGCTCAATAAATACTACTCTCTTAGCGCCTCTAGAAATACATTCTATTCCAAATGAACCTATTCCAGAATATAAATCTAGTACATTCGAATTATGAATCTGAAATCTTATGTTTTTTGAATGTTGAATGATATTAAAAATATTTTCTTTAACACTGTCTTTAAGTGGTCGTGTTGTTGAATTTTTTAAATAATTAATCGATCTTCCTTTTAGTTCTCCGCTAATAATTCTCATTTATTAATTATTCTCCAGCCAATATCTTTTCTATAAAAACCACTATCCCATTTTATTTTTTTTATATTTGAAATTATTCTTTTTCTAATTTTTAAAAAGTTATTTCCTAGAGATGTAATGTTTAAAACTCTACCCCCAATTGATTTCAATTGACCATTAATAAATTTAGTACCTGCATGATAAATAAAATCTGATGATGTTAGTTTTAATTTATTTATGTTTTTGATCTCTAAATTTTTTTTATAATTACCAGGATAACCTTTTGAACATAATACTACAGTCATACTTTTTTGTTTTTTCCACTTTATTTTTAAATCTTTTAAATTATTCTTAGTTGCGTTAGCAAAAATTTTAACTATATCTGTTTTTAGTCTAGGCAATATAACTTGGCACTCAGGGTCACCCATTCTAATATTATATTCAATAAGATATGGTTCATCATTTTTTATCATTAATCCAGCATATAAAAAGCCTTGATAAGGATTCTTTTTATTTTTAAATGTTTTAAGTGTTGGCTTAATTATTTTTGAAATAATTTTTTTTTCCAACTTTTTAGTAACAATAGGAGCTGGCGAATAAGCTCCCATCCCTCCTGTATTTGGCCCCCTATCTTTTTCAAAAACACGCTTATGATCTTGTGCGGTGCCAAAAAATTTAAAACTATTATTATCCACTAAAACAAAATAACTTACTTCTTCACCGGTTAAAAATTCTTCTATTACAACTTTTTTTGATGATTTAAATTTTCCATTAAATATCTCACTAGTCGCCTTAATTATTTGTTCTCGAGTTTTACAAATTGTAACACCTTTTCCCGAAGCCAAACCATCTGCCTTTACCACAATAGGCAAATTACAATGTTTTAAAAACTTAATTACTTGATTTTGACTAGTACAAATTTTGAATTTAGCAGTTGGAATTTTACTTTTCTTGCAAATTGTTTTCATGAATGCTTTTGATCCTTCTAATTTTGATGCGAATTTGTTAGGACCAAAAACTTTAATTTTATTTTTTTTCAAAAAATCCACTATACCCTTTACCAATGGTTCTTCAGGACCAACTATAACTAAATCTATTTTATAAAAATTTATTAATTTAAGAATTTTTTTAAAGTTTAAGATATCTACCTCAACATTTATTGCAATACTAGCTGTCCCGGCATTACCAGGAAAACATATAATTTTATCTACTAGCTTTGACTCTTTGATCTTATCACACAAAGCATGTTCTCTTCCGCCACTTCCAATTATTGCAATATTCATGTTTGAATGTTTAATATATAATTTATTGATGCATAAAAAAAAAGCTAAACTTGTTTTTAAAAACAACTATTTTGAAGTTATAGAAGAAGGAGATTATGTATTATGTTCAATATCTGGAAAAGAAATAAAGTTACAAAATTTAAACTATTGGAATGTTGATTTACAAGAAGCTTATTACTCCCCAGTTGAAGCTAATGAGAGACTAAAGACTCAAAAAAAATAAGTTTACTTCCATCTATTATGTGTCCAAATCCATTGGTTGGGATTTTGAATGATCATATTTTCTAACACTTTGTTTAATTCTTGTGTCAATTTTTCTTTATTTTCAAATGTTTTACTTTTTATTTTTTTTAAAAAATGAATTTCAAATGAGTTATTTTTGTTCCTTTTTATTAAAACAGGAACTATGTCTAGATCAAACTTATTAGATAGTTGTGCTGGCAAAGTTGTGGTTAATGCAGGGTAACCAAAAAAATTAATTTTTCTACCTTCACTTACTCTTTGATCAATCATTAAAGCAATACTATGACCAGATTTAATATAGTTAATTGCTTCTTTTACACCTTTTATTCCTTTTTTGATTTGATTTTTACAAATATGTTTTTTTCTTAAATACTCCATAAATGGATTCAAAAAAATATTATTAAGAGGTCTATATATTGTAGCCAATAAAATATTTTGTCTTGTAATTTCCATTGACATTAATTCAAAATTTGCAAAGTGACCTGATACAAAAATAACAGGTTGTTTATTATCTTTTATTTCTAATAAAATTTCTTTTCCTTTAATAGAAATATGAGACTTATTCTTTCGAAAATAATTTAGAAATGTATATTCTATAAAAGTTTTTCCATAGTTTTTCCACATTTCTTTAATGATAAGACTTTTTTCTTGAGTTGATAGTTTTTTAGAAAATTTATCTAAATTATTATTAACCGTGTTTTTTGATTTTACAAAAGGCCCTATTTTCAAAAATAAATAAGAAAAAAGTTTTCTACTTAGTTTTAAGCCCAGTAACCATCCAATTATAAAACATAAATATATAATTATAGCTTGGAAGAAATATTTAATTTTTTTTATCATAAATATTTTTTACTTTATTTAAAAAAAAATCCTCATTAGATATTTTCAATTCAATTTTAAGATACTTTATATTTTCTATATTAAATCGTTTAATTTTATGATAATCTTTTTCAGTCATAATAATTTGATAATTTTTTCGGTAAGCATAATTATAAATATTTTTGATTTCATTTTCATCAAATTTATAATGATCGGGAAAAACCATTTTTTTTCTTAAGTCTAAGTTATTTTCAATTAATAAATTAAAAAAATTATCTGGATTACCTATTCCTGCAATAGCCAATAATTTTTTGTTTTTAAAATTTGAAATATTAATAGGATAATATTTTGAGTAAAAAAATTCTAAATTTTCATTTATCTTTAATAACTTTTTTTCAAAGTGGCTATCTTTCAAACCGTTGATTAAAATTAGATTTGCATTTTTTAAGGATGTTAAACTTTCTCTTAATGGCCCCGCGGGAATGATAAATCCATTTCCAATAAGTTGATTTTGATTAAAACAAAGAATACTTAAATTTTTTTTTATCTTATAATCTTGAAAACCATCGTCAAGAATGACACTATCGTATTTATTCAATTCAGCCTCTGAAATACCTTTAGCTCTATCAGCATTCAAAATTAAATTACTGAAATTTTCTCTTATAAGACTGTGTTCGTCCGAATGTTCTTTATAATATTTTCTTAAAATTGCTGGATTCTTTCCCAATTTACAAAGTTTTTTAGCTAGATGTATTGCAAGTGGAGTTTTGCCAGTCCCTCCTACATAAATGTTGCCAATACAAATTATTGGTAAATTAAATATTACAGGTTTGAGGATCTTTTTTTTTAGATATACAAATAATTGGGTTAAAAGAGAAAATGGAAATAAAAGATATGCTATTAAATTTTTTTCTTCCCAAAATTTTGGTTTATTAAATTGCATCAAATAAAAATTGATTAACTTTTTCCATTGTATCAGCCAAAATCTTTTGTCCAAGTTTATTCATTTTGCTCAATTTTTCCTCTTCTTTTTGATTTAAATTTTGTAAATCTTTACTTAAATTCATGCTTAGTTCTTCAAAATTATTAATTTGTTTTGATACATGATTTTTTTTTAAAAATTCATAAACTTCTTGAAAATTATAGACATATGGTCCATGATAAATTTTACAACCTAGCATAGCAGCATCAATAGGATTTTGACCTCCAACATCCTTAAATTTTTTTAAGGTTGATTTACCTATAAATGCACTTTTGGCATATTTGAAGTAATTATTTAAGACACCAAATGAATTAATTATTACAATTTCCTTATCCTCTTGAATAGTATCATTCTTATTTAAAACCTGAGTTTTAAAATTATACTTTTCGCTTAACTTTTTGATTTTTTGAGTTCTACTAATATGTCTAGGAATAATTATCGTTAATAAATCTTTGAAATTTCTTTTAATATTTAAGTGGGTTTTTAAACAATAGTCATCTTCACCTTCGTGAATATTTGCTGCTATCCAAAATTTTTTCTTTAAAAGAATTTTTTTATTAAAATTTTTAATTTCATTTTTATTAATTTGATTAATAAATTTTATATTTCCTTTAAAATGAACATTTGATGCTCCTAATTTTATCAAAAAATTTTTAGTCTCAGTATTTGATGTTAAACATAAATTAAATAAGTTAAATATTTTTGATGCAGTTTTTGGTAATTTAATCCATCTACTAAAAGTTTTTGAAGTTATCCGAGCATTTATCATTCCAAGAAAAATTTTTTTATTTTTTGCTTGAATAATTAAGTTAGGCCATATTTCTGAGTCAACTAAAAAGAGTGCCTGGGGATTCCAATTATTTAAAAATTTATTAATTAAAAAAAAAACATCTATTGGCAAAAACCTACTATGGATATTTTTAAATTTTTTAAATGTCTCTTTAGCCAATATATTTGAACTCAAAGTAATAGTTGTTATTAAAAATTCTAAATTTTTATTATTATTCAGCTCTTTTATTATAGGAATAATACTTTTTAACTCACCTAAACTTGCAGCATGAAACCATATTAATTTATTATTTGAAATTTTATGAGCTTTGAAGTGAGAAGGAAAAATTTTCTCTTTATATCGATGTTTGTGTTCTTTGTCTAAAATTTTTCTAAAAAAAATTATTAATAAAAAAACTGGATATAATAACGTAGTTAAGATCCTATAAAAAAGAATCATATTATCTTAATTGTTTTTCGTATAGTGATTTATATTCTTTACAATTTTTAATCAAAAAATCATGATTTCCTGAATTTACTACTAAACCATCTTTTAAAACAAAAATAATATCAGCCTTATGTATAGTTGATAACCTATGTGCTATTACTAAAGTTGTTTTGTTTTTAGTCAAATTAACTATTGCATTTTGCACTATTTCCTCTGACTCAGCGTCTAAAGAGGATGTTGCCTCATCTAGTAAGATTATAGGAGACTCTTTTAGCATTGCTCTTGCGATTGAAATTCTTTGCTTTTGCCCACCAGAAAGTCTTATACCGTTTTCCCCAATCATTGTTTCATATTTTTTTGGTAATTTTTCTATAAATTCTGCTGCTGCTGCGTATTCGCATGCCTTTTTAATTTCTTGATCTGAGGCATTGTCTTTAGCATATAAAATATTATTTTTAATTGTATCATCAAATAAAATTACATCTTGGCTCACCATCGATAAACTTTTTCTTAAAGACTTCAGAGAGACTTGTTTTATATTTTGTTGATCAATTTCAATTTTGCCATTAGACGGATCATAAAATCTAGGCAGGAGATTTATTATCGTACTTTTTCCAGCTCCACTATGTCCAACAAAAGCTGCCATGGTGTTCCCCTGTATCTTAAAACTTACATCTTTTATTGCTCTTTCATTTGTAGCCTCATATTTGAAACTAACATTATTAAAATTAATATCAGAGTCTTTTATGATTAATTTTGGTAAACTTTCATTTTCATGAATTTCAATTTTTTTTTCTGTTACATCTACAATCCTTTTAAATGCAGCAGCCCCTTGATGAGCAACCATATTAATAGTGGCCAATGATCTTATAGGTTGGTATGCCAACATCATAGCAGCAAGAAAAGAAAAAAAATTATTTATTCCAATTTCCCCATTAGCAATTAATTTTCCAGCAAAGATTATAAATCCTGCTATCATAAAACCTGTTAAAGACTCCATAATTGGTGTTGCTCTAATCATTACACTTCCAATTTTGATATCTTTTTCTACAAGATCATCAATTACCTTTTGGGCTTTTCTTTTTTCCTCTTCCTCTTTTTGATAAATTCTTATTATTTTAGAACCTTTAAATATCTCTGATAAAAAAGACGCAACATTTCCAGACGACACACTTCCTTTAGTAGTAGCTTTTCCAATTCTTTTACCTAAAGATCTAGCAAGACCTGCAGCAAGGGGCATCATCAAAATTGCAAACAAAGCTAATTTCCAGTTTTGATAAAACATTAGTGACACTAAGGCTATTACAGAAAATGAATCTTTCATTAGATTTAAAACACCAGTACTAACTAGAGATTGGACATGGTGAGTATCATACATTACATTTGAAACATATTTACCAGAATGTCTATTATCAAGAGTTTGAATGTCTGAAATTAAAATATTTTCTGCAACTTTTTTTTGTAACTCTCCCGCAACTTCTGCACCAACTCTAATTATATTAATTCTTGCAAAGTAAAGAGAAAGACCTTTACTTGAAAAAGCTATTATGATTAACAACGGAATAGACCAAGCAAAAACATTGTTTTTTTCAATAAAAATTTTCTTTACAGCAGGATCCAACAGCCAAGCAATACTTGAAGTACTACCAGCTACTATCAAAGAAAGCAGTAAAGCAATAAATATTCTTTTTAGATGTTTTTGAACATATTCTGTAAATAGTTTTTTTAATAATATTTTAATCTCTTGAAAGGTCATATTATAAATTTATTGATAAAATAGTTAAAAACAATAACAGTCCACTATAATTGTTTAATTTAAACATTTTTAGACAAGTTGCAGAATTTTGTTTGTTAAATTTTAGAATTTGAAAAACTAAAGTAGAAATAAATAAAATAAATAAAAATGTGAAAGTATTTACTCCAACATAATCTTTAAAAAAATAAATCATAAGAAGTACTGAAACCAAATATGAACAAAAAATAAAAAATTTTATATTATTTTTGAATTTTATTGCAGTGGATTTTAATCCAATAATTTCATCATCTGACATATCTTGAGCTCCATAAATCGTGTCATAACCCAATGTCCAAAATATGGCTGAGAAATAAAGAGTTATTATTTCTAAAGAAATAGAATTGTTCATAGCTGTCCAAGCCATTAAAATTCCCCAATTAAAAGTAATTCCAAGAAACAATTGAGGCCAGTAAGTAATTCTTTTCATAAACGGATAAGAAAATGCCAATATCATAGAACTCATCCCAATTACTATAGTTTTTAGGTTGAATTGTATCAGCACTAAAAAAGCCAAAATACAAAGAACAATCACGTAAATAAAAGAGTGTTTAACAGAAATTTTTCCAGCGGCTATTGGACGGGATTTAGTTCTTTTAACTTTTTTATCGAAATCTTTGTCTACAATATCATTAAAAATACACCCTGCGCTTCTCATCAATACAGCGCCAAAAAAAAATAAGAATAAATAATGAATTAATAATTCTGCATTATTTAGAAAAGAATTTGCATAAGCCAAACCCCAAGCACATGGCCAGAATAATAACATAAACCCTATTGGCTTATTAAGTCTTGTTAACTCTATAAAAATTTTAAAATGATGCATGAAATATTACTTGTAAATATCAAACA
>CENU01088095.1_pt1 | contig 11933 bp, 9 predicted proteins | sample 361331 | NCBI WGS metagenome assembly CENU01 (sample SAMEA2619766, study PRJEB7988) | marine metagenome | isolation source: saline water (ENVO:00002010), including
GCCCAGCAGCACTACGCCAAGCTCTGCGAGTGGATGCCGCAGCTGCATGTCAACGTTGCGTTGCTGACCGGTTCAACGCCGGCTCCCCGCCGCCGAGCCCTGCTACAGGATCTGGCCAACGGTCAGCTCCATCTTCTGGTGGGTACCCACGCCCTGCTGGAGGACCCCGTTGATTTCGTCCAGCTGGGACTGGTCGTTGTTGATGAGCAGCATCGCTTTGGTGTCGCCCAGCGCAATCGCCTGCTCAGCAAAGGCCTGCAGCCCCATCTGTTGACCATGACGGCAACACCGATCCCGCGCACCCTGGCCTTGAGCGTTCATGGGGATCTCGATGTCAGTCAGATCGACGAGCTTCCCCCTGGACGAACGCCGATTCAGACCCAGGTGCTGTCTGCAGCGCAGAAACCCAAGGCGGAAGCCTTGATCCGTGAGCAGATCGGCGAGGGTCGTCAGGCCTATGTGGTTCTGCCCCTGGTTGACGAGTCCGACAAGCTCGAGCTGCGCTCAGCCATCGAGGAGCACCGTCGCCTGCAAGAGGAGGTGTTCCCGGACCTGCGTCTTGGTCTGCTGCATGGACGTCTCTCCAGTGCCGAGAAGCAGGCCTCCATTGAGGCCTTCAGCTCCGGCCAGGTCGATGTACTGGTCTCCACCACCGTTGTGGAGGTGGGGGTGGATGTTCCCAATGCCACGGTCATGGTGATCGACCACGCCGAACGCTTTGGCCTGGCCCAGCTGCACCAGTTGCGTGGCCGCGTCGGACGGGGTGCCGCAGCGTCCCATTGCCTTTTGATCAATGACAGCCAGTCCGCGGTCGCCCGTCAGCGCCTCGAGGTGATGGCCAGAAGCAATGACGGCTTTGAGATCGCTGAGGTGGATCTGCGTCTGCGCGGACCGGGTGAAGTTCTCGGCACGCGCCAATCGGGCTTGCCGGATTTGGCTTTGGCCAGCCTCAGTGATGATGGCAGCGTGCTGGAGGAGGCCCGCAGCGTGGCTCAGGCCATCGTGGAGCAGGATCCAACACTCGCCAGCCATCAACTCTTGGCGGATCAGCTTGCGGCTCAGCGCCGCTCCCAAGCCGCTGCTGCCCGGCTCAACTGAGATGACACGACCCTGGCACGCCATTCCGATTGCAGGCAGCGCGGAAGCGCTGCAATCGTTGCCGGAGACGTTGCTGCGCTTTGATCCCCATCCCTACGTCGCCCTTGGAGCGCCCTACCCCCCTGGCAGTGATCCCTTTCGGCTACGTCGATCTGTCGTTCAGCGGCTGCTGCAGGCTCAGACGTGGCTGCAGCACCACGCTGATGGGGTCAATGTGCTGATCTTTGATGCCTGGCGCCCTTTGGCTGTTCAGCGCTTCATGGTCGAGTACACCCGGGCGTTGCCCGGTGTCAGTGAAGACCAGGTTCTGGCCCTGTGGGCCACCCCGAGTGAGGATCCGTCCACACCGCCACCCCACAGCACCGGAGCTGCCGTCGATCTCACGCTTGCTGATGCTCAAGGCCAGCCCCTTGATCTGGGCGGCGCGATCGATGCTGTCGGCGCGATTGCTGAGCCTGACCACTTCGCTGGGGCATCAGCAGGCAGCGCTGAGGCACGGTTTCACCAGCGCAGGAGCCTCTTGAATGACGCCATGAGCTCGGCAGGATTTGCCCGCCACCCACGGGAGTGGTGGCATTTCAGCTGGGGTGATCAGCTGTGGGCCTGGCAGAGCGGCCAGACGCAGGCCAGCTACGGCCGCTCGGCTCAGGCCTGAAGCAGCGCGTCGAGCTCTTCGCCGAGGCCGTGGCAGAAATCGCCAAAGCTCGCTTGAGGGGAACGGCTCAGCCAGAGCTTGAGCAAGGGCCTCAATGTAGTTTCCAGATCTGCCAAGGGCATGCGTTGCAGCACCGGTCGCGCCAAACGGGTTAACCCGGCGCTGCCACCAAGCCAAAGCTGGTACTGATCAACGCCGCTGCCCACCAAGGCCAGTTCTGCCATGTAAGGCCGGGCGCAGCCATTGGGACATCCGGTCATGCGCACCAGGATCGGTTGCTCGATGCCCTCCTCGTCCAAAAGCGTCTCCAGGCGTTCGAGCACCTGGGGCAGGATTCGCTCCGATTCGGTGATGGCCAGCCCGCAGGTGGGCAGCGCCGGACAGGCAATGGCATGGCGGCCCAGAAGGCTGGTTTCGGTTGGCTCGCTCCAGCCAAGCTCCGTAAGGGCCTCACTGATCTCTTGCCGCTGGGTCTTGCCGATGTTGCAAAGCAGGAGATCTTGATTGGCAGTCAGCCGAATTTCAGGTTGGTAGCGCTCGACGAGAGCCCGCAGACCCCGTTTGCGCTCACCATCAAGCCGGCCGCACAACAGCGGCAAGCCGACAAACCAAAGCCCATCCCCTTGGGGGTGCCAGCCGAGGTAGTCCAGCAGCTCCGGTGTTGCCTCCTTCTGGGCTGGAGCAATGGGACCGTCGAAGTAGCGGCCGATTTCCTCGCGGAACCATGCAATTCCCCGGTCATGCAGCAGATATTTCATCCGTGCATGGCGGCGCACCACCCGATCACCGTGGTCACGCTGCAGGGCCACGACCGCCTGGACCAGATTCAGGATCTGCGAGCCTTTGATGTAACCGAGGCAGTCGGCCGTGCGCGCGAAGGTCTCCTCTTTGTTGTGGGTGCGGCCCATGCCACCACCGACGTAGACGTTGCAGCCACGCAGGCGGCCCGCCAGATCCGTGAATGCCACCAGTCCCAGGTCCTGGGTCAGCAGATCAACGGAGTTGTCCCCCGGCACGGTGACAGCCACCTTGAATTTGCGCGGCAGGTAGGTCGATCCATAGAGGGGCTCCTGCTCATCGCCGCTGCTGAGTTGCTCTTGGTGCTGCTGTTTGCGCACCTTGCTGGCTTTGACGGAAGGCCGGATTTTGTAGCGCTTTTCCCCATCGACCCAGAGCTCCAGGTAAGCCCCCGCTGCGGCGTGGGGTGCCAGCAGATCAGCGATGTCATCCGCCAGGCGCCTGGCAACCGGATAGCCGGACTTGGTGTAGGGCGCCGGCGGTGCCATCACATTGCGGTTGATGTCACCGCAGGCGGCCAGGGTGGAGCCCATGTTCCGCACGATCGTGCCCACCACCGTGCGCAGATCCTGTTTGGGGATGCCATGGAGCTGGAAGGCCTGCCGGGTGGTGGCCCGCATCGAACCATTGCCGTAGGTGTCAGCGAGGCTGTCGAGCGCCAGATACAGCTGGGCGGGGATGCGACCACCGGGGCTTCTGAGCCGCAGCATCATTCCCCAGTCTTTCTCCTGGCCCTTCTGGCGGTGATCCCGGTTGTCCTGCTGGTAGCTGCCGTGAAACTTGAGGATTTGCACCGCCTGCTCGGTGAAGAACGGCAGTTCGTTCTCCAGTTCCGTCGCCAACGGCTCACGCAGGTGGCCGCTACCGGCTTTCAACAGCTCGAATTTGCTGCGCTCGGTGGAGGCTGAACGGTCGGGCGCAAGCGTCACGGGCAGAAGGGATGGGCGCAAAGGCTCTTTTGACCCTAAACAATCACTGCAGCAGGTGTTTCATAAAGTCAGCAGCTGCTGGAGATCACTCCGTGGCCACCTTTCTGCTGGAGATCGGGACTGAGGAGTTGCCTGCTGATTTCGCCAGGTTGGCTCTCGATCAGCTCGAGCCGATGGTGGCCCGGGATCTGAACGAGCAGAGGCTGAATCACACAGGCCTGTCCTGCACCAGTACGCCCCGCCGCATCGCCTTGATCGTGGAGGGCCTCTCCCTTGCCGCTGCTGATCTACAGGAGGAGCGCAAGGGGCCGCCGGCGGCCCAGGCTTTCAAGGATGGTGAGCCGACCAAAGCGGCCATCGGCTTTGCCCAACGCTGCGGCCTCGAGCCCGCAGCGTTGCAGATCCGTGACACCCCGAAAGGCCCCTTTGTCTTTGCTGATGTGCTGGAGCGTGGCCGACCGACGCTGGAGTTGCTCGCTGAGTTGATCCCCTCCTGGTTGGGGGCTCTGCAAGGCCGGCGTTTCATGCGCTGGGGCTCCGGCGAGCGGCGTTTCTCCCGTCCGATCCGCTGGCTCGTGGCCTTGCTCGATGAGCTGGTTGTGCCGGTGACCCTTCAGGGCAGCGACCCCGTGGTCTGCGCCGGCAACCGCAGCTGCGGGCACCGACTGGTGTCGACTTCCATTGAGATTCCAGAAGCCTCCGCCTACCACCAGGCCCTCGCAGCGGCAGGGGTGCAGGTCGATCGCCGGCGGCGGCGCACCACCATTGCAGAGGCTGTTGACACTGCTGCTGCTGCGCTCAAGGCCCGGCCTGACATCCCCTCCTCCTTGCTTGAGGAGCTCACCGATTTGGTCGAGCGTCCCGCCTTGATCCAAGGTTCCATCGACGAGGCGTCCCTTGCACTGCCCGCTGAGGTGCTCAGCACCGTGATGCGCGCGCATCAGCGTTATGTGCCCCTCTATGACATCAACGCCGCAGTGGACCCGCTGGCGTTGACGGCCCAGGACGCGCTCAAGCCGCAGTTCCTCTGCATTGCCAATGGTCTTGATCAAGCAGCCGACAGCATTCGCCGCGGCAATGAACGGGTGCTCAAGGCCCGTTTGGCTGATGCCGCGTTCTTCATCGATGCCGATCGAGCTGTGGCCAGTTCCCGGCGCCGCCAGCAGTTGGAACGGGTGACATTCGCTGAAGGGCTGGGCAGTTTGCTGGATCGTTGTGAGCGCCTGGAGTGGCTCGCTGATCTGCTGGCGCAGCGTTTGCAACTCGAGCCCGAAACCAGCGCCGATGCCAAGCGTGCGGCCCACCTCTGCAAGCACGATCTCGTCAGTCAGATGGTGGGGGAATTCCCAGAACTGCAGGGCCTGATGGGAGGGAAGTACCTCCTTGCTGAGGGGGAACCCCGCGCGGTGGCTCAGGCTGTGCAGGAGCACTACTCCCCCAAAGGTGCTGATGACGCTCCGCCGTCATCGGATGCCGGGGCTGTTGTGGCGTTGGGTGAACGCTTGGAGTTGTTGCTGAGCATCTTTGCCAAAGGGGAGCGCCCCAGCGGCTCGTCTGATCCCTACGCCCTGCGCCGCGCCGGTAATGGTGTGCTGCAGATTCTCTGGGATCGAGGTTGGCGTCTGGATCTCCCCTCACTGCTTGATCGGGCCGCTGGCCATTGGGCTGGGGTGTTGCCGTCCTTTGCCATCGAGCCGATGGCCCTGGCTGGTGAGTTGGGCGATTTTCTGCGCCAGCGTCTTGTTTCGCAGCTGGAAGAGCAGGGGGAAGCGATCGATCTGGTCCAGGCGGTCACCGCAGAAGCGGATGGTTCCCAGCGCCTGCTCACCGATCCGCTGGATGCCCTCGATCGTCTGCAACTCCTGGCGCAATTACGGCAGAACTCTCGCCTTGCGCCCGTTCAGGCCGTTGTGCAGCGCGCATCGCGCCTGGCCGAAAAAGGTGATCTGGAGCGCAATCAGCTCAGTGCAGCGGATGTCGTGGATCCAGCCCTCTTCGAGCAGCCCAGCGAGGCGGCCATGCTTGAGGTCATCCACCAGCTCGCAGGCATCGTCAACACGCCGGGGCGTGAGCGCTATCCACAGCTCTGTGAGGCTTTGGCGGCCAGCGCCTCAACCCTGGGCGAGTTCTTTGATGGCGAGAACAGCGTCATGGTGATGGCAGACGATGAGGCGGTGCGTCGCAACCGCCTCAACCTGCTGGCTGTCCTGCGCAATCAAGCCGCAGTGCTCGCCGATTTTGCCTTGATCAACGGCTGAGGACGGCCTGGCGGCTCTCCTCCTCTGACGCGGCGGCGGCTTCTCGTCCGGCTTTCAAACCGCCGCGAATTCCTCCTTCCGCCAGGATCTGCTGGGCTTCATCCTCGGTGCGCACTGCACTGGGGACGGCTTTGTAGTCCGCTGGAGCCAAAGCGTTGCCGCGCAGCACAGCGCCGAGCGTCAGCACGGTCAATTTGAGCTGCTGCCAGGGGTTCATTGTCACCACCCGCTTGTACAGGTAGCTGTCGAAGGTCAGGCGCTGCACGTCCTTGTCGTCGCACATCTCGACGAACGCCTCTCGGGCGGCATCGTTGCGATAGAAAATGTTCTGCAGGATTTCCAGGACTTTGTAAGTGGCGCCGTACTTGCGGTCCCACTTGCGCAGGTATCCCTTGAGGTCACGCTCGCTCGGCACGGTCTTGCCGCCGTTGCTGGTGGCCACGATCTGTTCGGCGCACATGCGACCGCTCTTGGCGGCGAAGTAGATGCCCTCCCCAGAGCTCTTGGTCACATAACCCGCGGCATCACCCACCAAGGCCATGCCGCCGACAACCCGGCGCGGCCGGGGATGCTCGGGGATGGGGTGGGCTTCCACCTTGATCACTTCTCCTTTGAGCAGGCGGTTCTTGGCGCGCTCCCGAATGCCCACCTGAAGCCCCTTGATCAGGCTCTGGTTCTCCTGCATGGTGCCGGTGCCCACCGCCACGTGGTCGTATTTGGGGAACACCCAGGCGTAAAAGTCAGGAGAGACGTCAGTGCCGACGTACATCTCAGCCAGGCTTTCGTAATAAGCCATCTCCTCACTGGGAAGCTTGATCCGCTCTTGGAAGGCGATGGCCACGTTGTAGTCACCGGCATCCATGGCTTTGGCCACCCGGCTGTTGGCTCCGTCGGCACCAATGATCAGGTCGACCTCGAGGCTCTTGGCCTCACCGGTCTTCTCACCGGCGCTGTAGTCGGAGTAATGCAGGGTGTAAGGCCCTTGACGGTTCTTACCGGTGTCGATCTTGGTCACCAGGCCATTGATCAACTGGGCCCCCAGATCTGCGGCACGGTTGCGCAGGAAGGAGTCCATCACCTCGCGGCGGCACATGCCGATGTACTCATCGTCGCGATCAAGATTGATCTCCACCTCCCGATTCGAAGGGGAGATCATCCGCATGTTGCGCACCTTGCGGTCGATGATCTCCTCGGGCATGTCGAACTCCTCGACCATGCACAGCGGAATGGCACCACCACAAGGTTTGGCGTTGTCTAGTTTTCGCTCGAAGATCCAGGTCTCGATGCCAGCCTTGGCCAGCACCTCAGCGGCACAGGACCCACTGGGCCCCCCGCCGACAACGGCAACACGCAACATTCCTGAGGCCCCAACGGGGGTTTGCACAGATGATTTGAAGCTAACACTGCTTCTGGTTTAGATGCTGGCGAAATCGAAGCCTGGGACTACGATCTCAACAATTAAATCGCCCCGCCCGGATGCTCCGCACCCGAGAGGACGTCCCGGTCGCTCGCCGGCAGAAGCCTTCCAACGCACCACGCAAGCTGCCCATCGGCCCTGTCGTCATCAGTGTGAGCGTGGCTCTTGGTGGGGGTTTAGCGGCGTTGTTCCTGCTGCAGGAACAGTTCCTCAGCCGTTGGTCGTTGCCTAAAACCCCAGCGGTGGAAGGCATTGATGCCACGCCCGATCGCTACGGCCGCCTGCTGGGCCACTTCCCTTATCCCGAGGCTGATCCTGACAACCTTGTCGAGGTGAGACCCGGTGTCCAATTGCAGCGTCAGGCGGCTGAGGCCCTGCAAGCCCTTTTGGCTGCATCACGCTCCGACGGGGTCAGGCTCAGTCTCATCAGCGGATTCCGCTCGCGCGACACCCAGCGCAGCGTCTTTTTTGATGTCAAATCACTGCGCAACCAGAGCGCCGAGGAGCGGGCCAAGGTCAGTGCTCCACCGGGGTATTCCGAGCACAGCACTGGTTATGCGGTGGATTTCGGTGATCGCAGCAGACCCCAGAGCGACCTGGCCGAAAGCTTTGAGACCACACCAGCGTTTTACTGGCTGCAAAACAACGCCCACCGCTATCACTTCCGCCTGTCCTTTCCCCGCCAGAACGCCCAAGGCTTGAGCTACGAACCCTGGCACTGGAGGTTTGAGGGTTCCGCTGCAGCACTGCAGCAATTCAATGCTGCACAGAAGTTGCAAGCTGGCCGTCTCAACTGAAACCGGTTTCCGCTCGGTGAGGAGATAGAGTCTCGGCGTCCAGACCCAGTCTCAGAGTGGGGCAGGGCGGCCGTCTCCAGGATTCTTAACCCAATGAGCGCCACGACCACGCGCGCCGCGATTCGCAACATTGCGATCATCGCTCACGTCGACCACGGCAAAACCACCTTGGTGGATGCCCTGCTGCAGCAATCCGGCATCTTCCGCGACGGTGAGGCTGTGCCCACCTGTGTGTTGGACTCCAACGATCTGGAGCGTGAGCGCGGCATCACCATCCTCTCCAAGAACACGGCGGTCGACTACCAGGACACGCGCATCAATATCGTTGACACCCCTGGTCACGCGGACTTCGGCGGTGAGGTGGAGCGCGTCCTGGGCATGGTTGATGGCTGCCTGCTGATCGTCGATGCCAATGAGGGGCCGATGCCCCAGACCCGTTTCGTGCTCAAGAAGGCTCTTGAGAAGGGTCTGCGCCCGATCGTTTTTGTCAACAAGATCGATCGTCCCCGCGCAGACCCTGAGGTGGCTGTCAGCAAGGTGCTGGACCTGTTCATCGAGCTCGGTGCCGATGATGATCAGTGCGACTTCCCCTATCTCTTCGGTAGTGGTCTGGGCGGCTTCGCCAAGCCGGATATGGCCACAGACAGCGAAGACATGCGGCCGCTCTTTGATGCCATCCTGCGCCATGTTCCGCCGCCGGTTGGCGATGTGGAAAAGCCCCTGCAACTGCAGGTCACCACATTGGATTACTCCGACTTCCTCGGTCGGATCATGATCGGCAAGATTCACAATGGCTCCATCAAGGCTGGTCAGCAGGCGGCACTGATCCGCGATACGGGCAACATCAAGCGCGGCCGCATCAGCAAATTGCTCGGTTTCCAAGGTCTGCGTCGGGTGGAGATCGAAGAGGCTTTCGCCGGTGATCTCGTGGCCATCGCTGGTTTTGATGAGGTCAACATCGGCGAAACCGTTGCCTGCCCGGAGAACCCTGAGGCTCTGCCCCTGATCAAGGTGGATGAACCCACCCTGCAGATGACCTTTGTGGTCAACGATTCACCGTTTGCCGGCAAGGAGGGCAAGTTCGTCACCAGTCGTCAGGTGCGTGACCGTTTGCAGAAGGAGCTGCTGACAAACGTCGCCCTGCGTGTTGAAGACACCGACTCCCCGGATCGCTTCGCCGTCAGCGGTCGCGGTGAACTCCACCTCGGCATCTTGATCGAGACGATGCGCCGCGAGGGCTATGAGTTCCAGGTCTCCCAGCCACAGGTGATCTTCCGCACCGTTGATGGGACGCCGTGTGAACCGTTTGAGACCCTGGTTCTTGATGTCCCCGAAGAAGCTGTCGGTAACTGCATCGAGCGCCTGGGTGTTCGCAAAGGTGAGATGCAGAACATGGAAACGGGCGATGACGGCCGCACCCAGCTTGAATTTGTCGTTCCTTCTCGCGGTTTGATTGGCTTCCGCGGTGATTTCATTCGTGCCACGCGCGGCGAAGGAATCATGAGCCACTCCTTCCTTGAGTACCGCAAGATGCAGGGTGATTTTGACACCCGTCGCAATGGCGTGTTGATCTCCTTTGAGGAGGGCACCGCCACCTTCTATGCCCTCAAGAATGCGGAGGACCGCGGTCAGTTCTTCATTACCCCGGGCACCAAGGTGTACAAGGGCATGATCGTCGGCGAAAACAATCGCCCTCAGGATCTTGAGATCAACGTCTGCAAGACCAAGCAGCTCACCAACATGCGCTCGGCCGGTGCCGATGAACTCGATACCCTCCAGTCCCCTGTACAAATGACCCTTGAGCGGGCACTCGAGTACATCGGTCCCGATGAAATGCTCGAAGTGACGCCCGAGTCGATCCGTCTGCGCAAACTGCCCGCCAAGAAAGCAGCCAAGCGCTGAGTCCATGGATCCCTATGCCGACCCCCGCTTCGCGCAGGGGGTCGAGCTCTTCAATGCAGCCCAGTGGTACGAAGCCCACGATGTCTTCGAAGACCTTTGGCATGACACCGCTGAACCGGAGCGTCGCTGGGTTCAGGGGGTCGTTCAGATCGCGGTGGCCATGGTTCACCTCGGACGGGGAAACCGCAATGGAGCCGCGATCCTTTTAGGAGAAGGCCTCGGACGACTCACCAGCTCGATGGCACCTCCACCGAGCTGGCGAGCAGCGCAGTTGCTTCACCCCTGCCGGCTACAACTGTTGCGGCTCCAGGGCCAGAGCAATGACTCAGAACCGGCAACGCTGGTTCCAACACTGGTTTTTGATTCCCCTGAGTGATCTCCTTAAACTGCCAATCCAGTGCTTGTCGCAGAGCGATGTCCGGCCTACGCCTGCGCCTGGTCCTGATTGGCAGTCTGATCTCAGCTGCACCACTGCTGGCGCAGCCCGTGAGCGAGCGGCTTTACACAACTGAAGGGCCTTTTGTTCCGGCCTCTCCTGCGTTGGAGTCCAACGTGGAGAACGATGGCCCCATGGGCTTGGTCACGGTCGAATCAGATCTGCAGCAGGCCGACAACGTCACCGGTGTGGTCACCGCCAGCGGCAATGTCCGTGTGATTTACCCCCAGCGCGATCTGGTGGCGACCGCCCGCGAAGCCCGTTATTTCACCAAGGAGGAGCGCATTGTCCTCGAGGGGGATGTTGATGTGCTCCAGGAGGGTGGCAACCGACTGATCGCCGAGCGTGTCACCTACCTGGTGCTCGAGGATCGCCTGGTGGCTGATCCAGCCTTGGGCGATCAGGTGCGCAGCTGGTTCAAGCTCCAACCCAGGCCCGCTGCCGAGGCCACCCGATGACGCTTCGCCTGAATCAGGTGGAACTGTCCTTTGCGGGCCGCCCTGTGGTTCGCGGGGTCAGCCTGCAGCTTGATGCTGGTGAAGTGGTCGGGTTGCTGGGGCCCAATGGAGCGGGCAAGACCACCACGTTCAACCTTGTCACCGGCATGCTTCGGCCAGATCGTGGTGATGTGCTCCTCGATGGCGAATCGATCAGTCCGCTTGCCATGCCTGAGCGTGCCCGCAAGGGCATCGGCTATCTGCCTCAGGAGGCCAGCGTTTTCCGCAACCTGACCGTGCAGGACAATCTGCTGCTGGCCATGCAGCAAAGCGGTTATCCATCCCATCTGCGTCGCGCCCGCCTCGCTGAACTGGTCGAGGACTTTCAGTTGGAGCGTTTTCTGCATCGCAAGGGCTTTCAGCTCTCTGGAGGGGAACGCCGCCGCACCGAAGTGGCGCGGGCTCTGGCGGTCGGTGCCAATGGTCCGCGCTACCTGCTGCTGGATGAACCCTTTGCTGGCGTTGACCCCCTCGCGGTCAATGACCTGCAACAACTGATCCGCAGCCTGCGGGAGCGTGGTGTCGGCATGCTCATCACCGACCACAACGTGCGTGAAACGCTGTCGATCACCGATCAGGCGTACATCCTCACTGATGGCTCAATCCTGGCTTCCGGCACGGCCGATCAGTTGGCAAGTGATGCCAACGTCAAGCGCCACTACCTCGGGGAGGATTTCAGGCTGTGACCACTGCCCCCTCCGATCTGGTGCAGGTCTCTGCTGATTTCATGCGGCGGGGCCAGAGCCGACTGCTGCGCCTGTGGCATCGCGTTCCACTGATGGATCGCTGGTTGCTCGGTGAACTCATCGGCCCATTGCTCTTTGGCATTGCAGCCTTCACCGCCGTGACCCTGTCGGTGGGTGTGCTCTTCGAGCTGGTTCGCAAGGTGGCGGAGGCGGGACTGCCCCTGGCCATTGCTGTGAAGGTCCTGATTCTTCGGTTGCCAGGCTTCCTGGTGCTGTCTTTCCCGATGGCCACGCTGATGGCCACCCTGCTGGCTTTCAGCCGTCTATCCAGCGGCAGTGAACTGACGGCGCTGCGCAGCATCGGTGTGGCCACTTACCGCTTCGTCATTCCTGCTCTGGTGCTGGCTGGGCTGATGAGTGCTCTGACCTTTGTGTTCAACGATGTGATCGTGCCGCCGGC
>CENU01050057.1_pt1 | contig 11932 bp, 11 predicted proteins | sample 361331 | NCBI WGS metagenome assembly CENU01 (sample SAMEA2619766, study PRJEB7988) | marine metagenome | isolation source: saline water (ENVO:00002010), including
ATCGCACAGCTCGTCAATGTTCATGTACTCCACCAGATTGGTCATCAAACCATCAATCTCTTCAGCACTTTGCGGCGGGATATAGACCACTGCCCCTGTACGGGTATTTCTCAGGTCAGTCCCTGGCAGTCGTCTCAATCCCGCCCGGTTTTTTTCCAGATACTGCTGCACCTCCAAGATGTCGTGCAGGCGGATGACTTTATGTTGTCTAACGGTTTGAAACCCTTGATTCATTGCATGAGCGTAATCCTGAACTTCCTTCGTTGCTGCGTTGGGGATTGCCGCCGTGGACAGATTAGCTTTATAGATTGCGTCATGGGTGGTGACAACATTTTCTATTTCTGAGCTATCCTTCGCCTCTTGCAGTGTTAATGCATTTATCAATATAACTTCATTGGGGATGCTGGCCGCGACACCTTTCAGTTCCGCCAGAAAGCGGTGCGCTAGTGCTGCTCTTTTAAGAACTGCACGGGTTTCAATACCCTCCAGGCTACCGAATGGTAATGTCGCTATCTCTGAAGTCATATTATACTACCGCCACTTTCGTATATATGACGCTCATGTCATGCAAAGAAAAACGTAAAATCTATACACAAGGAGAGCTAAAGGTATAGATTTGCGAATAACTTATGTTTTGATTTCGGTGGCAGAAACGATGGCAAGTAAGTAAAAATCAACAGCTTTTGTCATATAACCTGTTGATGCAAAACAAATTTTACTTATCAATCATTAAACAGAACCAAAACATCGAATGACCCAAGGACAACTATTTCTCATTTCTGCGCCCTCCGGCGCGGGGAAAACCAGCCTCGTTAACGCCGCTCTGGAAAAAGACCCGAGGCTTGTGGTCTCAGTCAGTCATACCACCCGAGATCAACGCGGCGGCGAGCAGGACGCCGTGGAATATCATTTCACCGATAGAAATACCTTCGAGCAAATGATTCGCGCCGGGGACTTCCTGGAACATGCAGACGTATTTGGCAACTACTACGGCACCGCTATTTCTGAGGTGGAGAAGAAACAGGCCGACGGTAAGGATGTGATTCTTGAGATTGACTGGCAGGGCGCCGAGCAAGTTCGCTCCCAGCGGCCTGATGCCACCAGCATCTTTATCCTGCCCCCCTCCATTGCAAGCCTTGAAGAACGTCTCACCAGCCGCGGCCAAGACAGCGCTGAGAGCATGCAACGCCGCTTGAGTGAGGCACGTCTGGATATGTCTAAGGCCGTGGACTTCGACTTTTTGGTTATCAACGAAGATTTTGAGACCGCTCTGGAGCAACTGCTTGCCGTCTTTACCTCTGCTCGTTTGACCACCAGCTATCAGCGTCGACGCTCGGAGATACGCCAACTGATCGACGGCACGGCGCGTTGACACCTGGACGAAGCTTGTCGCGTAGCAAGCCAGCCTGTATCCTCGCTCTCTTATTTGATTTTGGTTTAAGTTATGGCCCGCGTTACCGTTGAAGACTGCCTCGAACATGTGGATAACCGTTTTGAGCTAGTGATGCTCGCCAGCCGACGAGCCCGCTCCCTCCGCAATTACAATACCGACCCGCTCGTGGCCGAGGAAAACGACAAGCCGACCGTGATTGCGCTCCGCGAAATTGCCGAAGGCCTCATCAGCCACGAGATGCTAGATACGCATGAGGTCTCGCCTGATGAGGAAGAAATCGTGACTGACTTCAGTATGTCCAACCTCAGCGGGGGTAGGATTGGAGAAAATGAGTCGCCCGCAGACTAAGCCGCCGGAATCCTACTTCGTTGCCCAACTAGCTGCCCAAGCTAAGAAGCAAGATGTCGCAGCGCCGGCGACCCTCAAAACGCTCGTCGGCTCCCTAGACTACCTCTCAGAAACCGAGGTTGCCTCGGTTCGCTCGGCTCACCAGTATGCTGAGGCTGCCCATCAAGGCCAGCTAAGGCGGACCGGCCACCCTTACATTACCCACCCAACGGCGGTCGCCCAAATCCTTTCTGAAATGCGCATGGACCATCAGACGCTAATGGCTGCTCTCCTCCATGACGTCATTGAAGATTCCGATGCGAGCAAGACAGCCTTGGGCGAACTGTTCGGCGACCCGGTGGCAGAAATCGTTGATGGCGTCTCTAAACTGAGCAAGATTTTTTCCAGTAGAGACGAAGCCCAAGCAGAGAATTTCCAAAAAATGGCCTTAGCCATGGCGCGGGACATCCGCGTGATCATGGTGAAGATGGCCGATCGGTTGCACAACATGCGCACCATTGGGGTCATGTCCTCGTCTCAGCGAAAGCGGATCGCTCGTGAAACCCTGGACTTCTACGCCCCCATCGCGAATCGTCTGGGCATCCATAAAATCAAGACCGAGCTTGAGGACCTAGGCTTCAAGGCACTTTATCCCTTACGCGCCGAGAGCATCGAGCGGGCGGTTATGTCCGCCAGGGGGAATCGCAAAGCCATTGTTGAAGAAATACGCGACGCCATGATCGCGGCCCTTAATCGTGAGGGCATCAATGCAGAGGTCGTTGGCCGAGAAAAAAATGCATTCTCCATCTACCGCAAAATGCGGACGCGGCAAAAATCCTTTTCAGAAATCATGGATGTCTTTGGATTCAGGATCGTCGTGGACCAGCCGGATACCTGCTACCGAGCCCTGGGCGTCGTGCACAACCTCTACAGCCCGGTGGTCAGTCGCTTCAAAGACTATATCGCGATCCCCAAGGTCAACGGGTATCAGTCGCTACACACCAGCCTCTTTAGCCTGCATGGCGTGCCCATCGAGGTCCAGATACGCACCAAACAGATGGACGCCATTGCCGACAATGGCATTGCCGGACACTGGCTTTATAAGACCCAGGGCGAATTCGACTCCGGCCAGCAACGCGCACGCCAGTGGGTCAAGGACTTGATGGAGCTGCAAAGGAAGGCCGGCAACCCACTGGAATTTATTGAGAGCCTGAAGATCGACCTGTTCCCGGACGAGGTTTATGTCTTTTCCCCCAAGGGAGACATCTTTGAACTTCCGAACGGTGCCTGCGCGGTGGACTTTGCCTACTGCGTACACACCGATATTGGCAACCGATGCATTGCCTGCCGTATTGACGGCCAGCTTGCGCCGCTATCTCAGCAGCTTTCTAGCGGCCAGCGCGTACAGGTCATCACCGCAGAGGATGCGCGGCCCAACCCGGACTGGCTCACCTTCGCCGTCACGTCCCGAGCCCGCTCGGCAATCCGACATCAGCTGAAACATCAGCAGGCTGGAGAATCCATTGCGCTGGGCAGGCGGCTTTTGAATCGCGCCCTTGGCAACGCCAACACCAGTATCAACGACCTAGACTTCAGGCGCCTGCGCCGAGTATTCAGTGAACTTGGTGTGCGAAAGCTAGACGAACTCCTAGAGGAAATCGGAAACGGTGAACTGATGGCTTACGTGGCAGCCCAAAAACTGCTGTCAGCGGATAATCCAGAGTACGCAGCGGTTAAGGTACAGGGAGGCGGGCCCGTGGCTATCCGCGGCGGGGAGGGCTTGGTCATAAACTACGGGCGGTGTTGTGGCCCCGTACCGGGGGACCCAATCGTGGGTCATATGACGCCCGGCAAGGGATTTGTGGTGCACATTGAGACCTGCAGCAACCTGAACGATGTACGTCGACGCGCCTCCCATGAGATCATCCCAGCACGCTGGACGTCGACTACCCAGGGAGAATTTCTTAGCGCTCTGCGCGTTGATGTAAAGCGCAGAAAGGGCATTCTTGCGGAGATTGCTGCCGAGGTCACTGCGGCAGATGCCGGCGTGGATAGCATCGGCGTCGAGGAGCGGAACGCAGAGATCAGCACCCTACAAATCGGAGTTACGGTGAAGAACCGCTCTCACCTCGCTAGACTTATGCGCCGTCTACGTAATGTGAGCGCCGTCATTAATCTCGCGCGTAGCGGCGGCTAGTTCGCGGCTCATCACACAGGAGTTAGCAAGTGACCAGAGACATCATTCATACAGAGGACGCTCCGGCCGCCATAGGCACCTACTCTCAGGCGGTCAAGGTAGGCCCTGGGGCCATGGTATTCGTGTCTGGACAGATTCCTTTGAATCCACAGACGATGGAAGTTGTCGGGGAAGACTTCTCTGCTCAAGCTACTCAGGTTTTTCGTAACCTAGAAGCCGTCGTGCAGGCCTCAGGCGGTCAGCTCGGTGACTGTGTCAAGCTAACCATTTACTTAACGGACCTAGGGCAATTCAGCTTGGTCAACACGATCATGAGCGAGTTCTTTTCAGAACCCTATCCGGCGAGAGCTGCGGTGGAAGTCAGCGCGCTCCCCAAGGGGGTTCAAGTTGAGGTAGACGCAATCGTTATGCTTCCCGCCACCTAGATGCATGATGCAGATCGACCCGCAAGGCGACGTTACCCAGCTGAAAGGCGTCGGTCCAAGTCTGCAGAACACCCTCGCTAAACTCGGCATATTTCGTGCCCTGGACATCCTGCTTCATCTTCCTAGCCGTTACCAGGATAGGTCCACCGTCACACCGCTTTCCCAGCTGCGACCCAATGAGGAATATCTCGTCTCAGGCGCCATAGCCGGCAGCAAGGTGGTCTTTGGCAAATCCCGCAGCCTGGAGGTTTTAGTAACGGATGCAGATTCTGAGCTGCGCCTGCGCTTTTTTCACTTCTCTAAATTTCAGCAGCGGGCACTGGAAAACGCGAACTACATTCAGGCCTTTGGCAGCACCGCCTATATCGGCCGTCACCTGGCCATGGCGCATCCTGAGTATCGCACCTTCACTGATCCGCCCCCGGCTCCAAAGCCCCAGCTGGTTCCCGTCTATCCGACGACTCAGGGCCTCAGTCAGAATCGATTGCGTCAATTGACCGCTAGCGTCTGCGCCCAAGCGTGGCCAGAGACGCCGGGCACGCCGTTTTCAAAACTTAAATTGCTGCATCAACCGGACAGCCTCCAAAGCATTCCCGAGCTGCGCGCTGAGCTTGCGCTGGAGGAGTTAGCCGCTTACTACACGGTGATGAAGAGGCGAGCGCTTAAACGCAAGCAGCAAACGGGGATTCCATTGCCCCGAGGGCCGGGGCTGGGCAGGACCCTACGCGATAGCCTCCCCTTCAAATTGACCAAGGCGCAGCGGCGAGTAATCGGGGAAACCCTGATTGACCTCGAAAACGAGACCCCCATGCTGCGGTTGGTTCAGGGCGACGTGGGGTCAGGCAAAACCATCGTGGCTGCCTTCGCAGCCCTCAGAGCTGCAGAGCAGGGCTGCCAAACGGCGATCATGGCGCCCACGGAACTGCTCGCCGAACAGCACCTGCAAAACTTTCAAACCTGGCTTGAGCCCATGGGGCTGCGCGTGGCGCTTTTGACCGGGCAAATGACCGCCGCCGCCAGCCGCGAGGCCATCAGGGCGACACTCGACGGCGAGCTGGACGTCGTGATTGGCACGCATGCGCTGTTTCAGGATCGCGTCACCTTTTCGCGCCTGGCCCTGGTTATCATTGATGAGCAGCATCGTTTCGGAGTACACCAACGCATGGCCCTGCGCTTCAAAGGTCTGGCTCCCCACCAATTAGTGATGACGGCAACCCCCATCCCGCGCACCCTGACCATGGCGCTCTATGCGGACATGGATGTATCGCTCATTGATGAGCTGCCTCCAGGGCGGCAAGCCATCACCACGCAAACCATCGCCGAGAGCAATCGGCCCAAGGTGATAGAGCGTATTCGCCAAACCCTGAAGCAGGGCCAGCAGGCGTACTGGGTTTGCACGCTCATCGATCCCTCAGAAGAGATTCCGGCCACCGCCGCCACCGAGGCCTTTGAGGATTTGCAGCGGGCGCTTCCAGAGTTTCGAATTGGGCTGCTACATGGACGGCTGCGGGGAGAGGAGAAAGTCGCGATTATGCGTGCCTTCAAGAATCACGAGCTTGATCTACTGGTGGCTACAACGGTCATCGAGGTTGGCGTAGACGTTGGCAACGCGACCCAGATGGTCATCGAAAATAGCGAGCGTTTGGGCCTGGCACAGCTCCATCAGCTGCGCGGCCGGGTGGGTCGAGGGAGCACGGCGAGCGGATGTTTTTTACTGTTCAAACCGGGCCTCGGCGATACTGGGAAGCGACGCCTTAACGCGCTACGCGAGAGCCAGGACGGCTTCTTTCTTGCCGAACGAGACCTAGAAATTCGCGGACCGGGAGATGTGCTGGGCACGCGTCAATCTGGTGAGCAGAGCTTTCATATCGCGGACCTAGCTGAACATGCGCACCTGATGCCGGAAGCCATCTCTCTAGCCGAGGCGCTGATGGGTGCAGCACCGGGCACCGATGCCGCTAATCGCTTATCGGGCCTGTTAGATACCTGGGCGCCGGCTCAGAGTGATCACCTTAGCGCCTAGCCAGCCAATTTTTGATCCGAACTCGGCGCCGCCCCATTAAAGGTTTCCAGATCGAATTGATCCTCTGAGCGGGCCACAATGGTGGCAACGGTCATATCGCCGGTCACGTTGACCGCCGTGCGAAGCATATCCAATAGCCGGTCTACCCCAATGATCAGGGCGATACCCTCCACCGGAAGGCCAACCTGCTCGAGAACGAGGGTCAGCGTAATAAGCCCGACGCCGGGCACCGCAGCGGTTCCGATAGACGCCAGGGTCGCCGTAAGAATCACCGTCAGGTAGGCGGTTATGCCCAGCTCATAGCCAAAGAATTGGGCGATGAAGACCGTTGCAACCCCCTGCATGATGGCGGTGCCGTCCATGTTTATGGTGGCACCCAGCGGGATCGCAAAGGAAGCAATTCGATTCTTTACACCTACCTCGTGCTCTACTGTTCTCAGCGTCACGGGCAGCGTCGCGCCGCTAGAAGAGGTGGAGAAAGCCACCAGCAGGGGTTGCCTGAGCTTGAGCAAGAATCGCCGCGCATTGAGCCCAGCGAGCGCCACCAACAGAGTGGGATAAACGATGGCGCCGTGCATCACCAGGCCAAGAACGACGGTCAGGAAATAAGCGATAACCTTGCCTATCTCCGCGAGCCCTAAGGTCGCACCCAGGGTAACCATCAGACAGAAGACCCCATAGGGGGTGAACTGCACCAGCATCGAGATCAAACGCATCAGCACCGCATTGAGTGACTCAAAAATATCTCGGACTTTAGCGCCGGCTGAGCCAATCTGGCTCAACGCGAGGCCAAACAAGATAGCAAAAAGAATGACCTGAAGCATTTTGCCCTCAGCCATCGCCTTGACCGGATTGCCGGGCACGATGTTGACCAACGTGTCTTTGACGCTGGGCGACTCCTTCGCTGCAAAGCTGAGGGTCCCCTCGGTATCCATGGTGTCTGCCACACCTTCACCGGGGCCGATGAACAGCGCCAACGCTAAGGCCAGAGAAACCGCCAACGCGGTGGTCAGCAGGTACAGGCCAATGGTCTTCCCCCCCAGGCGTCCCACGCTTCCGCTGTCGCCGAGACTCGCCGCGCCACAAACGAGAGATACAAAGACCAGGGGAACCACCATCATCTTCAATAGGGTAATGAAAATCTGGCCACCCGCGTCAATCACGCCATCAAGCCCGAAGGTGATCAGGATATGGTCCTCTGGCAGCGCCGCCCATTGATAGAGGGCGCCGAGCAGGAGCCCGATCCCCATACCGATAAGAATTTTCTGGGTCAGATTCATATGCAGCCTAGTCCCCTCGTTATCTTCGCCAGCCTACTACAGCCTGGCGATTTAACCGATCTCTACCATCTCAAAATCTGCCTTGCCAACGCCACACTCGGGGCAGATGAAATCTTCATCCACATCCTCCCATGACGTCCCGGGCGCTATTCCCTCATCCTCGTATCCCTCAGCTTCGTCATATATCCAGCCACAGACGATGCACTGCCATTTTTTCATCGGTCTAAACCTTTTGTTTTACTCACGTTTGCCGGCCGCTACGCTAAAGCTAGGCTTGTCAAAAAGCAACGTATCTACCGGTAACATGGCGCTAAATGGTGGAAATCAATACACTGACGAATCGGTAACATAGCCTGGCGATGAATCAACAACGTATATCCTCCTTCCTTGCGCTTATGCGGCTGGACCGACCGGTGGGCACCTTGCTGTTACTCTGGCCCACGCTTGCCGCCTTGTGCATGGCTGCCGACGGCCTACCGCCCATTAGCCTGGTTGTTATCTTTACCCTCGGCACCTTTGTCATGCGCTGCGCGGGGTGCGTGATCAACGACTATGCGGACAGAAACCTGGATGGCGGCGTCAAAAGAACTCTGGACCGACCCCTGGTCACCGGCGCGATCAAACCCCGGGAAGCCTTGATCCTGTTCCTCGTCCTGATTTCCTTGGCTGCAAGTCTGCTGATTTGGCTGAACCCTAGCACTCGGGCATTCGCCCTTGGCGGCCTGTGCATCGCCATTCTTTATCCCTTTATGAAGCGTCATACCCACCTTCCCCAAGTGGTCCTGGGGGCGGCCTTCAGTTGGGGCATCCTCATGGCCTGGACGGCTCAGGATTTAGGCGTGCCACCGGTTGCCATCATTATGTTTTTATCGAGCCTGCTGTGGATCGTGGCCTACGATACCCAGTACGCCATGGTTGACCGAGATGACGATCTCAAAATCGGCATTAAGAGCACGGCCATTCTCTTTGGTGACCTAGACCGACTGATCATTGGTATCCTTCAGGCTCTCGCCCTGCTTGGCTTCTGGCTTGTGGGCCTAGCGCTGGATTACGGCGGGCCCTTTACGTTCAGCCTGGTCGTTATCTTCGGGCTATTTTGCTATCAACAGCAGTTAACGAAAGATCGATCTAGAGAAGGCTGCTTTGCTGCATTCCAAAATAACATCTGGGTGGGAGTGGCGCTGCTCTCGGGAACCCTCCTCGATAGCGTGACCAACCTATGAGCGGACTGAATTCGTGAAGTTAATTTTGATGGGGTTAGTCCAGCTCGGTCGCAGCCTGTCAAAGGCTCTGGCTACATTGCGCTGGCTGGCGTTGGCCATGGTGCTGTTAACCATTTCTGTGGTGTGTCTTCGCTATCTGTTCTCCACCAGCGCCATCCTAATTCAGGAATCCGTGGTCTATCTGCATGCCATACTGTTCATGCTCGCCATCCCCCTGGGTTTGGCCGAGCGCACCCATGTCCGGGTAGACATCCTCTATGGACGACTGCCTACGCGAACCCAACACTGGATTGATCTGGCCGGCCACGCACTGTTGCTCATCCCGGTGGCCGTTTTTATGGGCTGGATCAGCCTGGACTACGTCGCCGCGAGCTGGAGAATTTTTGAGGGCTCCGCCGAAGTGGGGGGCATTCAAGGCGTTTTTCTGCTGAAAACTCTGATCCCGGCAACCGCATTGCTGCTCCTGCTCCAGGGCTTGGCGGGCATGGCTGAGTGCATCCTGACGCTGACCGGCGATGAGGAAGCATAATGGACCTGACCCCACTCCTGCTTTTCGCCGTCACTTTCTTAGCCCTGCTCATAGGCTACCCGGTGGCCGCCACCTTAGCCGGGGTGGCTCTCATCTTTGCCTTGATTGGCATCATGACGGGCACGTTTAATCCATCCGACCTTGGGTTCGCCAGCGGACGCCTGTTTGGCATCATTACAAACCAAACGCTTATCGCTGTTCCACTCTTTGTCTTCATGGGTGCGCTGCTCGAGAAGACGCGCATTGCCGAGGACCTCCTGTCTAGCCTCGCCGAACTCTTTGGGCGAGTGCGCGGCGGTCTGGCCATCACGGTGATCCTCGTGGGCACCCTGATGGCAGCCAGCACCGGCATTGTGGGCGCTACCGTCGTGACCATGGGCATGATGACTCTACCCATCATGCTGCAGCGCGGTTATTCCCCGGCTCTGGCCACGGGGACCATCTGCGCAACCGGAACCCTCGGCCAAATTATTCCGCCCTCCATCGCCCTTGTTCTGCTCGGTGATGTGCTGTCCAACGGATACCAGCAGGCCCAGCTGAATATGGGCATCTTCGCGCCCAAGTCGATCTCGGTGGGCGACCTTTTCGCCGGAGCCATTATTCCCGGACTCTGCCTGGTGGGCCTGTATCTGAGCTATATCTTGGTACGTGTCCTGGTCAACCCAGACTCTATGCCACCGGCCAGTCGCAGCAGGGATGAAAAGATCGTGCTGGCGCCCATAATCCGCGCGCTGCTTCCACCGCTTTGCCTCATTATGGCGGTGCTGGGATCGATCATTGGAGGCTATGCCACCCCCACAGAAGCCGCCGGTGTGGGCGCCGTAGGTGCCCTGCTTCTGGGCCTCGTCTACCGTCGGGTCAGCTGGGCGGTGCTTTCAGAGGTCTGCACCGCAACCATGGCCACCACCGGGATGGTGTTCTTTATCTTGGTGGGTGCCTCTATCTTCTCGCTGGTTTTCCGCGGCTTCGGCGGTGAGGAGCTGGTGCAATCTCTCTTTGCTCAAATGCCCGGAGGCGTCTGGGGGGCGCTCATCATCGTCATGCTGGTGATTTTCATTCTGGGATTCATTCTTGATTTCATCGAAATCACCTTCGTCGTTGTGCCGATCGTTGGCCCGGTGCTGATGGCCATGGGCGTTGACCCCATCTGGCTTGGGGTACTGATTGCCATGAACCTGCAAACCTCCTTCCTCACCCCGCCGTTTGGCTTTGCCTTATTTTACCTGCGCGGCGTCGCACCCAAGACCGTGACTACCGCTGACATTTACCGAGGGGTGCTACCCTTCATTTTCCTACAGGTCGTGGCGCTCATTGCCCTGCTGCTGTACCCGGCGCTGGCCACCTGGCTGCCCGCCCAGCTTTAGTCCTTCTTGGGTAAGGAGGGCCACTTAGGCGGTCGTTTTTCAATCAGCGCAGCGACACCCTCTCTAAAATCATCTTCCTTCATCATCTCCTCAATGAGCCTCTCAGAGTCGATCACCGAGGCGGCAGCATCGCGGTGTTGGTCGCGATAGATTTGCCAGCGCGTTTGGCGCAGAGCATTGGGTGAGACCGTAGAGATCAGAGCGCGGGCGTAGGCATAGGTTTCATCCAACAGCTTTTCCGGCTCGACGATTTGATTGATGAAGCCAAACGTCAGGGCCTCATCAGAGAGAAAGGTCCGGCTGGTGAGCAGCAGATCGTTGGCCCGCCCCAAGCCCATAATCCGAGGCAGCATCCAGGAAAGCCCGTATTCAGCGGGCAGGTTTAACTTGCCGTGAGCGGTTGTGAATTTGATGCCCGGCACCGCAAAGCGAATATCGGCAAAACTTGCCAGAGCTAGGCCCACCCCCGCCGCCGGACCATTGATGGCAGCAATGACCGGTTTAGTGAGCCCGAAGTGATAGGCGAAGGCCGCATCAAACTCCGAATGACGGCCGTAACCAGGGCGCGCGATATCCGCGTGGGTGCCGGAATCGTAACCGCCTCGGGAGGCGTGCCCGCCCAGTGCCTCTTGATCGCCTCCGACGCAAAAACCGCGACCTCGTCCGGTGACCACGATAACGCCCACTTGCGGGTCCTTATCCGCTTCCGCCAAGAGATATCGATACTCGGCATGCATCCTTCCGGTCCAGGCATTCATCCGATGGGGGCGATTGAGAAAGAGCGTTGCAATCCCGTCGTCGGTAACCAGGTATTCGGTACTCTTTAGCTCCATGCTGAGCTACCTCACCTCGAGATACGCCTTTTCACTGATATCGTGATAGCGACGCACATCCCTGAGGTACTGGGTATAGGATGCGTGAATGCGCGCTGCCAGTGGGTCAGCGTCTGCTATCTCCGCGACTACCTGGTCAGAAACCTCCCTCAGCCGCGCCAGCACATCATCCGGCAGCCGTCGCAGCAATACGCCATGATCCTCCACCAGGGTGGTCAGCGCAGCATTATTACGCGCCGTAAACTCACTCAGCATGTCCTCATTAACGGCTCGCGTTGCAACTCGAATCATGGCGCGCAAGTCATCTGGCAACGCCTCCCAAGCCGCTTTGTTGACCA
>CENU01008287.1_pt1 | contig 11919 bp, 6 predicted proteins | sample 361331 | NCBI WGS metagenome assembly CENU01 (sample SAMEA2619766, study PRJEB7988) | marine metagenome | isolation source: saline water (ENVO:00002010), including
GAGGTCGCGACCGAGAGGCTTCAGAATCAGGTGTATCTTTCGGAAAAGGGATTGTCCAGAGTGGGGCAGGATGCCCTGATTGAAGAATCCACCCGCTTTGCGAAGCAAAATATTAAAAGCCAGGCAGCCACTGCTCTGCTTTCCCAAGCCTTTTCCATAAGTGAAAAGGTTCTGAATGTCATTCTTTGACCGCTTTGCATAGTCCACTTGCATGGACGAGAGAGTTCAATTACTATTACCGTGTGTCCTCAGAACAGGATCTTCCACCCTATATATTTAAGCCAGAGAAGCATTTTATGCGCGCTCATGGGTATTTTGCCTTGGAAATGTTTGAGGAGTCCTGCAGGGAATTGAGAGCTTTGCCCAAGGAGGGAGTATGGGATAAGCGGGCTCGGGAACTTTTGGTTGGGATTCATTGTGAGCAGGAACAATGGGCTGAAATGATGGATGTGAGCCGGAGCTTGCGATTAGAATTTCCTGAAGAAGTGCAGTGGTGGGTGATGGATGCTTTTGCCACACGAAGGGAGGCCTCCATCGAAGAAGCGAGGGAAATTCTGTTGAAAGGGCTGGTTTTGCATTACGACGACGCCTTGATCCGATACAACTTGGGTTGTTATGCCTGTGTCCTCAAAAGTTTTGGGGAATGCATCGATTTTTTGAAGGAAGCGGTTCGGAGGGATGAGAAATTCAAACTTATGGCTTTGGAGGACGAGGATTTGTTGGAAGTTCGGGAAGCGTTGCTGAAGTTGGGATGGGCTCAGGTGGTGGTATGAAAGGTTCTTCCCGTTCGGCATTCAGTTTGATCGAATTGCTCGTGGTCGTAGGAATTCTCGGTATTATCGTGGGAATTTTCTTTACCGGATTTTCCTACATTTTCTCTAAGCAAAAGGATAAGCAGGCAAAAATGGAAATTGCGGCTTTGAAAACTGCAGTGCACTCGTACAGCTTAAATCACGGAAGTTATCCTAATTGTTCGGGGGGAGTGTGTACTCCAGGCGAATGCCTATTCCTTTCCTTGGCGGGTTTCCATAATGCGGAAGGAACGCTTGAAGTTCCTCCTTACCCGACGACGATTCCAGCGGGTCTGTTTGGCTATGAACTCATGAGCTTTGATGTTGCTGAAATTCCGGACCTTTCGCATTCGGGGGGTAATTCGGTGATCCTTTGGTTGTCCGAAACCCTCGGCAAGGACCCTGAGTTTTTGGATCCTTGGGGAAACGAGTATGTCTATGAATTTCCAAGAGAGGATGGTAACAGCGGATTTAGGCTTTTTTCCAAAGGACCGGATGGCAAAACCACAGAGGGTTACACCGAAGACGACATTCGTTAAGGGAACCCTACTGGTGTCCGATCAAGCCCCTCTCAATCAGGCGAGTACGGATTTCCTGCAATGGAAGGTTTTCGGGGCTTTCCGGATTCTCCAATAGCAAAAAGTCAATATCCATGAGGGTTTTGTCGAATTCCTCTCTTTCGTAATGGATCATGGCCCGCATGGCCCGGGTGTATCGGTCGTTGGGGCTGATGGCCAGGATGGCACCCATGTATCGAAGTTTGCTCACTTGATCCTGCTCCCGCTCCGCAGATTGGATCAGGTTTCTTAGCATTCGTGTAATGATATCCTTTTTGCTGGTGGGTTCGAAGCTTAATTCGCTGAGGAGTACACCGGTTATGTCAGATGCTTCTCGCCTATTAATGATTTTTCCGCCAAAGGCATCGATCAGGATTTCCTTGGACGGGGCTCTTTTCTTGATGTCCTTTTTCTCCAGCGGTTCGCGATAGATGGCCATAAAATGTCCGGGCAGTCCGAGACCAGAAACGGGTAAGTTGAGTCGGTTGGCTAACTCGATCAGAAGAATGGATAGGGTAATGGGTAAACCTTCGCGGTCGTCCATGACCTCATTCATGTAACTGTTGGATCGGTGGTGGTAGTCCAAGGTGCTGCCATGGAAGCCCATCTCATCAAAAAGTTGAGAGACCAGAATGCGAAGTCTTTGCTCGTTGTTCGTCTCATCGGAAAACTTCTTCTCAATTTTTTGGGCAAACAGATCGGCCTTTCTCAGGTAGCCGTCCAAATCGAAATGGGCATTGTCCAATCGAGCGATTAAGAGGGCGGACCGGAGCAGGTCGACCGAATGCTCGTCCTCGTGGGCAAGGGAATCGGCCAATTCCCGAATAATCAGCCGTTCGCGAATTTCCTCGGCAAGTTTCTGTACGGAGGAAGCTTGTTTTTCCAGCTCCAAGGCGTAATCCTCGATCGCTTGAGGTGCAAAATCACCCAGGTCCATGATTTCCAGCTTTTTACGATGGGGCAACTCTTCGCGGGTAACTAAGTCGCGAGTTAGCTTTCGAACCTGAGTCATAATTTTCGGTGTAACCTTGGATTTGGGGAATCGTTTGGCGAAACGGAAATTACGAAAGCTGGCGGTGGGTTCCCGGAATTTGCAAAGCCCGACCTTTCCTTTGACTAATGCTAGATCCTTGAGATCGATCACAACTTCTCCATTGACCGAGCAAACCATTCGTCCGTCCTCCTGTAATTGAACCTGAAGGAGGTTCCACTCATAGGGCCGGTAGACAGGAGAGTCCACGGTTCTGAGTATGGTCCAATTAAAGACACTGGGTCCCTCAAACCGGGTTAATCGCAGGGAACCACTGGTGGGGTAAAACCCATAATGAGTATCCTTGCCATCGGCATGAAAAACTAAGCCGGCTGCTCCACGGTCATCTTCCAACTTTACCTCCACCTCGATTTCATAGGGAAGGGTGGGGGTGCTTCCCTGATAGAGACAAAGCATTCTTCCTCCAAAACCGGAACCTAATCCACTCGCTCGAATAATTCCCGCTCTTTGTTTCCAGGATCCGTTCATCACTGGCTTCCACTCCAATTCGTCCAAGGTGCCAATAGTCAGCCATTTTTTTATGGGTATGGGTTCACTGGATTCGCTGATTAGCTTTTTGAGTTCATTGACCGGAACGCCGAATCCCATGGCTCCCCCTGATTTTATGGACAAAACCGCAATCACGCGCCCTTCGAGATCGAGGGCGGGGCTTCCGCTGCTACCCGGTTCAATGGGGATGGCAACTTGCACCATGGGTCGACCGTCCCCTAATTCCAGTTCACGTAAAGCCGCGACCACTCCCCGACTTACGCTGTGCGCATAACCCAGGGGATTTCCGAGGGAGAGAACCGCTTCACCCGGTTGGAGCTTGTCAGAATCTCCTAGTTTTAAAGTTGGGAGGTTCTCCGCATCGATTTTGATCAAGGCCAAATCGCGATCCCGGTCTATCCCGAGAATACTAACCGGGCGAAAGCTTTTTCCGTTTGAAAAGCGAATAGAGAAATCACGGTGTTCTCCTATAACATGAAAATTGGTGGCGATGACCCCGTCGCTCGAAACCACGAAACCGGTTCCTCTGCCTCCCTCTCTTCCTACTCTATCGACGCTTTCGACTACGACAACGGATGGTTTCACCAAGGCGGCTAGCTTTTCGAAGTCTTGTGCTTCCCGTTTAGCCAAGGCAAGCTCCGAGGGGGTGGAGGCATTCTTATCCTGGGCGGCCAAGTTTTCGAATGAATGCCCGAAGGCAAGAAGCAGACCTAAACGAATAACAGATGTGTTAATTTTGAGCATGAAGATTATCAACATTACATTAATTTCAATGGCTTCGGGAATGTCAAGTTTTGCAGGATCGAAACTTTGAGGTTGCGAGGGATTGATTTACGGTAAGAAGATCAGATCTCTTAACTGCTTGCCCAATTTAAAGGATGAAAAATATTTCAGGCAAATACCCAAAGGGTAGAAGGCTTGGAGGCATGCCTTACTTCTTGGGCGAGGCGGCCAAATAATCCTTAAGAAGATTTTGAGTCTTTGACTCCTGTTCGTTCAAACGGCCCCGGAACTCATCCACTGCTTTACGTCTTGAGGCGACTTGGTTGTTCGCCCGGTCGAGTTCGGCCTTTCTTTCACTAAGCACCTTGGGGGTGCTTTCACGCTGACTCAGAGTGGAGGCCAAGGAATCTTGCGCTTTTTTGACTTCGGCTTGAGCGATTAGAATTTCCTGGCTTTTCGCTTGCTGCCCTTTCGTAAAACCTGAGAGATCGGTTTTCAGTAGACTCAGGGCTTCCTTGATTTTGGAGTCCACTTGATTCAATGTCTTGTTTTGAGATTCCACTTGTGTTTGGCTGGTCGTTTTCTTGGCAAGAGTTTCCACTTGAGAAAGAAAGTCATTCTTTTCGGTTTTCCGCTTTTGCAAAGTTTCGGATTCCCTTTGTTTTTGAGAGAGTTGTGATTTCTTAGAATCCAAAACTTGTTGTGCCTGGGTAATTCTTTCGGGCAAACTACGCAGGGCTTCAGAGGTCTTTTCAAGGTTGGAGGATGCCTGATTTTGCAGGCTCAAGGCTTCTTCAAGTGAATCCTCCAGTGATTCGAATTCAATCTTCAAATCTTCGAGCTTGGCGATCTCATTATGTCTTTGCAGATTGATGATTTGTGCCTGCCAGAAAGTCAAGTCTGCCTCGTTGCGAGCAATTCGGTTTTTTGCACTTTCAACTTCCTTGGCAGGGCCCTGAGAAGCTGTTTGCTTTTTGGACCAAGTCGCTTGCAAAGCAGTTACCTTAGCTTTTAATTGATCCCTGGAACTGGCGTTCATTTTGAGTTGATTTTCGGCTTCTTTAACCTGTTTGATCCATTCGTTTTGAGCGGTTTGTGAATGTGCCAGAAGCTTAGAAGACTCGTCCAATGTTTCGATACTGGAGTCGAAAATCTTTTTGGATGCTACCAATTGTTGCTTTGCTTTTTCGTATATGCTTTTTGCTTCTTTTGATCGGTGTCCGGCATCTTCGTATTCTTTCCTCTTTCCATCGAAAGACTTTTGAGCCTCGACTAACGCTTTGCTAACCTTCGGATCGTCCGGACTTTGTGTTTTACTTCGTTTGACCGATTCAAGGGCTTTGCCAAGATCGTCGTTTTGTTTTTTTAGGCTGGTAACCTGAGCTTGAAGTTCCTGGTACTTTTTTAATTTTGAATTTTGATCGGCGTTCGCTTGTTCCCAAAGCTTTTTCTTGGCTTGGGATTCACTCAGTGCACGGTCTTTCTTGGCTTTGTTCGCTAAAAAGCTCTTTTTTGCGGTTTCTAATTCAGCTCTTGTTTTCTTGAGAGCGTTCTCTGAATTTACAACTTTTTCTTCGTGTATCTTGTGGGCACTTGTTTCCTGGTTGTGTAGATCCTTGGCTTCTTCCGCCGCTTTGACCAAGGGAGCAAGTTTCTGTTGCGCAGCATTATAGTCCTTGCGGGCTTTTTCCACGGAAGCCCGTGCTTGGAGAATTCTAGACTGGATGGTTTGGGGGTTTCCGCTTAAAGATCCGACCAGTTTTCCATCCGTTGCATTCCAGACCTTGATCTCACCACTCCAATCACCTGAGATGACCTTGGTTCCGTCGTGGGAAAGACGGGTTTCCATGACAATGTCCTTGAATCCTGAAATGGTTCGGATGCCTTTGCCATTTTCGTCCCAAAGCTTGACGGTTTTGTCACGACCGGAACTGACTACTTTACCTTTTTCATCAAAATGAGCGGACAAGGTACCTCCGCTGTGAGCAGTCCAAGTCTTAACCGATTTGCCATTGATCATTTCCCAGGTTCGAATACCACCGTCCTCGGAGGAGGATAGTAAGACATTCCCGTCGGTTCTCCAGGATAAGTCGGTGATTTCAGCCTTGTGCCCAACAAGCGAATAAAAGGGGTTCCCGGTTCCCGCTTCCCAAACATGAAGGCCGCCGTTACGGTCGGCAGTGGCGAGGAGTATGCCATCCGGAGAAAAAGATACTTGGGTAACCCATTCGGAATGTTTCTTGATTTGATAGAGAACTTCCCCACTGGCGAGGTCAAATACCTTAACCAACTTGGAGGTACCCCCAATCGCAACCAGGGATTGATCCGGTGAAATGCTTGCGGTGAGAATCGAATCCTGTTCGTTGCCCAAGGTGAGAACCCGCTCGCCGGTTTCAACCTGCCATGCTGCAACGATTCCGCTTTTCCCGCCTTTTCCTCCACTGGCAAGAATGAGTTTTCCGCTTCGGCTGAAACTAAGGGATTCGATAAAACCTTCGGGGTACGGAAGAATGCCCAGAAGATCGAGTGAGTCTGCGTGATAAAGAAGGACTTGCTTAGGGCTCGCAATCGCGAAGAGCGGAGACCAGGGAGCAGAGGCTACTGCTGAAGGGGCGAAGGCCCGTTCGGTTTGAACAAAGGGTTCAAGTCTAAGGTGATGAGGCAGGGGAGGAGGGGTTTTCGGTCTTCCCATACTGGCCAAGTTGAGGCTGAGGTTCGCACTCGATTGCTTTTTCTTCATCGGTTTGCCGGAAGCGGTGGGCAGCAACCCCTGGTCAATCCAAAGCTTGATTGCGGCGAGTTGCGACTTTTCAATCTTATCACCACGGGGTGGCATGTGGGGTTCTTCCATCCGGGCACTAAGCAGATAAAGCAAACTATTAGCCGAGTCTTCCGGAATAGCGGTTTCTCCGGAACTACCTCCAACCATAACTCCGTTCATACTGGAAAGATCGAGCCCCCCCTTGGTTTTGTCAGGATTGTGACAGGAATTACAGGACTGTTCCAATATGGGAAGAATATCGTCTTGAAAATTAGGTTTATCCGGTGCTGCACAAAGGATTTGCGAAGCGAAATAGAAAAGAATGCAGAGGAGTTTGGGCATCGATCTCATGAGACTGAAAGTTCAGGGAGAGTCACTATATCGCCTAGTGGTTGAAGACAAATTCCTTGGAGTTCAAAAGGGCCCAGAAGATATCCATTAATCCGTTATCAGGGTCCTCCTGATCGAGGGAAGCCAGTAAGTTGGCTTTTTCGGCTTCGGTGGGCATTCTCGAATAACAGCGCAAATAAAGGTTTTCGATGATTTCGCCTGACTTCCTTCCCTCCTTCAAAAGTTTGTCTATGACCTTGCCCTGTTTTAAGCGCGTGTTGGTGACATCTCCATTGAGCAAATGGAGGGCTTGTGAAAGACTTGGCTCCATGACTACTTCGCAGGAGCAAACGGTCTCCCTTTTAGCTCTTCCAAAAGTGGAGAGGAAATAATTGCTCACTCGTCCATCGGCAATTTGTATGGCTTTGGCTCCAAGAGGTAAACCTTGGAACTTGTTTTTGGTTTCGGTTACCTGGGTAATGACATCGAGCAGAACCTCGGCCCGCAAACGCCTCAACTGTGCGCGGGCGAAATTCCTTAGATCTCCCTCATTGGTGGGGTTGGTTTGGGTTGTCAGTTGATAGGTGCGGGAATTGCAAACATCCCGAACCAATTTTTTAAAATCGTAATTATAGGCGGTGAATTTTTTGGCCAACTCATCCAGGAGCTGTGGGTTGGAGGGCGGGTTGGATACCCGAACATCGTCCACCGGTTCAATGATGCCCTGTCCGAAGAAATGAGCCCAAACCAAGTTGGCCAAATTTCGAGCAAAGAAGGGGTTCTCTGGAGAAGCGAGCCAATTGGCAAGAATGGCTCGCCTATCATCTCCACTTTTCAGTTCGGGAGTTTCGCCTCCAAGGAATTTGGGAGGCATAGGCTTTTTATGAACCGGGTGGTTAATTTCTCCGCTTTTACGGTTGTAAATGATTGACTCTCTCGGGTCAGCCCCGCGTTTTCTCCCCACTTGGCTAAAAAACGAAGCGAAGGAATAATAGTCGTTTTGGGTCCACTGGTCAAAAGGGTGGTTGTGACATTGAGCACACTGGATACGCATGCCCATAAAGACCTGAGCGACATTTTCTGTGATCTTGAGGTTATCGCGTTCCACTTGGTAGTAATTGGTGGATGGGTTGACGAAGGTTCCGCCGGTGGAGGTGAGCAGTTCGCGAACGATTTGATCCATGGGCATGTTGTTGGCAATTCTATCCTTGAGCCAATTGAAATAGAGCAGGGTGGATTTATAGCTCATGCCTTGGTTGTCATCGGTTTGAATTTGCAGGAGTTCGGCAAACTTCATCACCCAAATTTCAGTAAATTCCTTACGCTCCAGCAAATCGTCAATCAGCTTGGATCGTTTGTCAGGGCTTTTATCACTAACAAAGCGGTCATAATCCTCCTTTTTCGGAGTCATTCCGACAACATCAAGGAAGATCCTGCGAAGAAAAACTTCGTCGGAGCATAATCCGGATTGAGTGATCCTCAGTTTGTGAAGCTTTTCATGCACCAGGGAGTCCACGTAATTGTTTGCGGGTAATTGGGGGCGTTGGTATTTGAGATTCTTTGGAATCACTACGGCTTGGATCCCAACAGTGAAAACATTGAACCGAGCCATGATGAAGGCTTCACCCCTTTTGCCTGCAGTCACCAAGCCATCCTCGTTGATACTTGCGGAAAGTTCGTTGTTGGATTGGAAGACAGTCAGCTTGGTGACATCCCGGGTGGTGCCATCGGTGTAACGGGCAAGAACAGTCATTTGCTGAGTGGCCCCGTCTCCTTCGAGGAGAAGTTCCGGCGGGTAAAGTTCCAGTTTTTCCGGTTTTGCAATATCCTTGGGATCGTCAAGAGCTCCTTTTTTGAGCCAATTCACCAGCGTTTTCCAGTGTTCACTGTCCTTGGAAAATAATTTTCCTCCGGTGTGGGGAACGGCCCCAATGGATTTTTCAACCAGCATACTTTCTTCGGGAACGGCGAGGTTGATTCTTCGCGTCCCTTGTTCCCGGGTAATCCGGTAATGATCGCCTTCCGGATCATAACCGAAAAGCGAAAGCATAAAGCGGTCTTGTCCCCGTGCGGAACCATGACAGGAACCGGTGTTGCAACCTGCTTTCAAAAAGACCGGCATAACATCCAAGTTGAAACTGACCTCTCGGTTTTCCTTAGCCTTTGATACGGTGATTGAAATTTCGGTATTCAACCCTTGGTAACTAGCCTGTAACTTGGTGTTTCCATCGGATTTTGGGAGAAGGAGGTGATCCTTGATGGATGCAATATTCGGGTCCGATAAAACAAAATTTGATTGGCCGGTTACATCCCTCGTCACCCCGTTATCATAGGTCGCGACTAATACGAAAGAGTTAAAGTCCTTATTGGAAGTGAGTGAAATGGAGGAAGGATAGGCATCCAATCGGACTACCTGAATGTTTGGAGTTTGAACTTTTGGAACTTGGGCTGGTGTTTTTTTTGCGGGCTCGGTGCTTTGCGGGGATTTTTGAACCTGAGGGGAGGGCGGTGGTGCGGATGGTTCACCCCAGGCAAAGGACAAGGAAAATAGAAAGGTAAGAAGGAGTCTCATCGCATTCATTTATTATTTTCCTTGGGCTGCCAACCTCAACTGCTCGAGTCTGCTTAACGGCTTTTCTTTCTTGGCAACTTTGGGAGTAGGCTTGGTTTTCGATACGGTGGAGGGCTTGGGGGCCTTGGGCTTCGGTGGTGGGTTGTCCAAGCGAATTTGACCGCCTTGCCCGACCGTGTGCGTGATCAGTTTTCCGTTGAAAGGCACCTTGGCAAAGCAAAAGAGATTCTTAGTGATACCGGCTCTGGCTTTGTCTTCCACTTTTATGGGAAACTGAATTTCGGAAGAATTGGCGTCGAATTCGATCGGTTCGGTTGTGGAGAACGCAGGAAGTCCGCGCAATTCAAGCTTGGCCTTGCCTTCAAAGGGCCGTTTCACCGAAAGATTACAGAGCATTTGACCGTCTTGGCCGCGTTGGATTGCTGGCATGTTGATTTTTAAGGAGACGTAGGGTTCTTCCACTTTGAGACCTACAAATTCGGAGGCTGCTAAAAATTGCCCACCTTCCTCATCCGCGGCTTCACCCTGCATGCCAATATCCCAGATGCCCAGAGCGGAGGCTCCGTTTGCAGTAAGCGGGTAGTATCCAATGGTGTCTTTGCCGGCAATCTTGAGGCTTCCCCGGGCTCCGATACCGGGGGGACGAGTGAGAATTTTTACGGTTACATCCTTGGTGAAGTTGGCGTCGCGAATCACTTCGACCTTCAGGTTGATCGAACCTCCTTTGACGATGGGAGTGGAGGGCGGATGAAGTTTAATCCGAAAAGGGACTGGCTCCACTACGGCAACGGCGAGTCGATCCATGTTGGCGTCGTAGTAGGATCGGTTGTTGGGCGGGCCGTAGACCAATTCCACTTGATGGCGGAAATCACCTTCTATCCTTTTGTCGTTCTTGTCCACATGGATGATATCGAGATCTAGTAAGCGATCGCAAAGCGAAGCGTTGCTTTCTGCTTTAAGAAGCAAGGGGACGGAAGTGAAATTGGATGGAGCCTTGGGGATTTCAGCGGACACTCCAGGAGGGAGGTTTTTAACCAAAAAATCAAGTTCACCGGTGAAGTTTTTCTTGGTGAGAGTTAGGGATGTAGCTACCCGGTTTCCTCTCGGAATGGGCAGCATTTGCCGAGTCTGGGAATCACGGTTTCCGAACATGGGAATGGACGCAGAAAACTCAGGTTCCAATCGGATGGTCTCGATTCGATAAATGTGTTTGGGGCTGCCTTTGCCCAGATGGTCGGAAATGCGAATGACATATTCCGCGTCTTTGTTGAAGTTCTGGGTGATCAGGCTGTCCGGCCCGTTGTTGGCATCATCATTTCCACGAATTCGGGAGCCACCTTCGACTTGGTAAAGACTGATCACGGGGTCGAGGGGCGAGGCAACTGAACGGGCATGGGCCTTGATATAGAATCGGTCTCCCTTTTTGGCCTTGAAGCGAAAGTTATCAATATCCCCGTCCTTTTCAATAACACCGTCGAAGGCCAAGGGAAGATAGGCATTGGCATTGGTCGCCTCCTTGATGGAAGGATTCGGTTCCTGCTCGCGAATCGAGGGAAAGGAATTGATCAAAATTCGATTCGGGCTGGGACTGCTTGATCCATTTTCATCTGCATGAAAGGCCAAGGAGGTGGATCCGTCATCGGGTAAGGTGAGGGTTTTCTTGAACTTGCCTTTGGGGTCGCCAATAAACTCAAAGCTCAGACTTTTTCCGGCTTGTCCGCCCGCCGGGAATACAACCAGGGGGCGGGGAAATGATCCGATGTGAAGCCTGTAGTGGAAATTGTTGCCTCCACGATAGGAGGATTCCCTGACCTCGATTCGGTATATGCCATCTTCAGGAGCCAGGACAGAAGTGGTGGAATCTTGAAGTAGAAGTTCAGAGTCATCCGAGGCAGCAAGTTCGAAACGTTTAGCATCCAAAATGGCCACATAGGGATCAAACATGGCACCCGAAAGACGGATGGCTTCGATTTCCACTGAAATCCTTTGGCCTTTGGTGGCGTTGATTTCAAAGTAATCGACATCCTCGTTCGTTATCGTTCCGTTGACAGTAATTTCATTGGGCACAGGTTGGGCTTCCTCGAAAGAAGAGTTGGGTTCCTCTTCTTGAAGGTTGGGAAAGGGACCGACCCAAAAGGTCCAAAGTTTGCTCATCCCATTTTTCGTGCGCAATCTAAATTCGTGCTGCCCGAGTTGGGCGTCTTTGGAAATTTTGAAAGTGGCCTTGATCTCTTTCGTGCTCTTGAGTTCCAAATTGGTTGCAGTGATTCCCTTGGTGTAGAAAAAGATGGCCTCGGGGTTTAGTAAGCGGTTTCCCTTGAGCAAGACGGTTTCCTCGCTATCCCTTTGACCTCCACGTGGCAGCACCGAATTGACCAATGGCTCGGCACACCATGCCGCGGAACAAAGGAAAAGAAAGAAGAGGTTGAGGGACAACTTCATGAATGATCTGGGCTTTTCGTGAAAACGATCCTGTAATCGAGCACGATCACTTTCCGCGCAATCAATCAAACACAGATTTCTTTGATGACCTTGCCTCCATCCACGATTTCCATGGGTCGGTCTCCCGGAGCCATCAGCTCCTTGTCGGCGACGATTCCAATGCGGTCGTATACGGTGGTGGCTAAATCTTCTACGGATAACGG
>CENU01029786.1_pt1 | contig 11918 bp, 11 predicted proteins | sample 361331 | NCBI WGS metagenome assembly CENU01 (sample SAMEA2619766, study PRJEB7988) | marine metagenome | isolation source: saline water (ENVO:00002010), including
ATCGGGCCATCCGCCCCCGCAATCCCCTCAATCAGGGCATCACGGCTGGAGATAACGCGGTCATCACTGATGGCCAGACCAAGGTTGCGGTACCGCGCCCCGGTCATGGCCGAGGGCTTGCTGCCGCCATTGGTCAGAACCATGACTTCAACCCCTTCACGGGCGGCGGCCTCCAGCAAGCCAACTGCACCGGGAACAGCCTCAGCCCCGATATTGAGCACGCCATAGCCGTCAAGCAGCAGGGCATCAAACCGCCCCAGAATGCCCGTGAGGTGATCATGCTGTTCAGGCTCAGACCCTGACGGGAGGGGGATATTGGCCGGGTTGCGATGGCGCAGGGTTTCATAGATCTCAACCGTGCGGTCAGCATCCATGGTTTTGTCATGGTCAAAAAGATCAGCAACCATGGATTTCAGCAGCACAAGGTCTGTGCCACAGCCCCCTAGTGAATGGAATGGAATACCGGCAGGCCCGGTTTAATGACGGTCCAGTAGCTGTCTAGTCGCGGTAATCGCTGCCTTCGCTGTCCAGAATGGCTTTCAGCTCTTCAAGATGGCGATGGGCCTGACTGGGGTAGTTTTCAATTTCACTGGCTGTTTTCTCGGCGATCTCCTCCGACAGCTCACGCAGGGGCTGGCCGGTCTGGAGCGCTCGGATATAGTTTTCCGTGGCGCGTTCGAAATAATACAGCCGGTTGAAGGCATCCGCCACCGATGAGCCGATGACCAGCACGCCATGATTACCCATGATCATGGTCTTCACCTTGGGGTCGGACAGCATGGCGGCGCAACGCTCGCCCTCTTCCTCAAAGGCAAGACCGCCATAGCCTTCATCAATCACCTGGCGATTGAAAAACATCGCCGAGTTCTGATCAATGGCGGGCAGGCGGCTGTCTTTCAGTGAGGCCAGCACCGTGGCGTGGATCGAATGGCAATGCATGACGCAGCGGGCATGGGCGCAATGACGATGGATGGAACCATGCAATCCCCAGGCGGTCGGGTCGGGGGCATCCTCGCGGTCCATTGTCGCAGGGTCATTGGCATCCAGCAGCAAGAGGTCACTGGCCCGGACCCGGGAAAAGTGACGCTGATTCGGATTCATCAGGAATTGCGTCCCCTCATCATTGACGGCCAGACTGAAATGATTGGCAACAGCCTCATGCAGGTTGTAACGCACGGCCCACCTGAAAGAGCAGGCCATATCCACCCGTTCCTCGTAATGCTCGATATTCTTCTGGCTGGGCGAAATACTGGTTACCGACATGACTATCCTCCACTCATCAGTGATTTCTGATTATGGTGAAATTCTTACCCTAAAACCCTCCGCTGGCAAGCCCAAAGGTCGCGGCCCGGGCCGGATGCTTTATGAGGCGGATATTTTTTATTGATCAGGCGCGTCAGGGGTTTAATGTAATTTTCGTTACGTTTTCTGTCTTATTTAGCAAAGTCAGAACGATGGTCTCTTACGAGGATGAGCAAGGAGAAAGTCTATTCGATGCGCTATTCTGTCTTTTCCATCCTTAATCAGGCCCTGCGCGGCAACACCGGCTGGAAACCCGTGTGGCGCGAACCTGAACCCCGTCCGGCCTATGATATCATCATTGTCGGCGGCGGCGGGCATGGGCTGGCAACGGCGTATTACCTGTCGAACGTCTATGGCATAACCAATGTTGCGGTGCTGGAAAAAGGCTATCTCGGTTCAGGCAATATCGGCCGCAACACCACGATTATCCGGTCCAATTACCTGCTTGATGGCAATGAGCCTTTCTATGAGATGTCGCTCAAGCTATGGGAAGGGCTGGAGCAGGATTTCAACTACAACGCCATGGTTTCCCAGCGTGGCGTGCTTAATCTCTACCACAGTGACGGCCAGCGTGATGCCTATGCACGGCGCGGCAATGCCATGATCCTGAATGGCGCGGATGCCGAGCTGATTGATCAGGACAGGGTCAGGGCGATGTACCCGTTCCTCGATTTCGATAATGGCCGCTTCCCCATTCAGGGCGGATTGCTGCAACGGCGCGGCGGCTCGGTGCGCCATGACGGCGTGGCCTGGGGTTACGCAAGGGGTGCTGACAGTCGCGGCGTGGATATCATCCAGCATTGTGAGGTCCAGGGCTTCATCATGGAGGGCGGAACCTGTGTCGGGGTGGAAACCAGCCGTGGTCCGATCAGGGCAAACAGGGTCGGTGTCGCCGCCGCCGGGTCCAGCAGCCGTGTCATGGAACAGGCCGGGATGCGCCTGCCGATTGAAAGCCATGTCTTGCAGGCCTTTGTATCCGAGGGGCTGAAACCGATCATCCCCGGCGTGATCACCTATGGTGCCGGGCATTTCTATATCAGCCAGTCGGATAAGGGCGGGCTGGTCTTTGGCGGTGATATTGACGGCTATAACAGCTATGCCCAGCGCGGCAACCTGCCAATTCTGGAACATGTCTGTGAGGGCGGCATGGCGCTGATGCCGGCCATCGGCAAGGCGCGGATGGTGCGGTCATGGGGCGGCATCATGGATATGTCCATGGATGGATCACCGATCATTGACCGGACCCCGATTGACGGACTCTACCTCAATGCCGGGTGGTGCTATGGCGGGTTCAAGGCGACCCCGGCCTCAGGCTATTGTTTTGCCCATCTGCTTGCCACGGGTGAGCCGCATGACAACGCCGCCGCCTATCGGCTGGACCGGTTCCGGTCAGGCGCGGTGATCGACGAAAAAGGGTCGGGCGCACAGCCCAACCTGCATTAACGGGCCAGGATGAGGGAGCGCGTCATATCATGCTGATCAATCACCCTTTGCTGGGCCCGCGCGATGCCGCCGAGTTCACCTGTTTCGGGGATGCCTCGCTCCTGCTACGCCCTGATCCCGGCCCGAATGGTGAGCCTGATCAGGCCGCCATGGATGCGTTTCATGATTACCTGCATTTGCGTGATAACCCGGCCGGCACCCATCAGGAGCTTTGGTACCACGAACAGGGTGACCGGTCCTGGCTGGTGGTGACCCGCGATACCATCAACCACAGCATCATCAAGGTTGAGCTGGCCCGCAACGTTAAAGCCCGCAACCTCAAAACAAGAGAGGGCGCAGGCTGATGGATGCTGACTTTCGTCTCAAGGGCGGGTTGATCAACCGCCGCAAGCCGCTTGATTTCAGCTTCAACGGGGCCGGTTTAAGCGGTTATGCCGGTGACACGCTGGCCTCAGCCCTTCTGGCCAATGGCCGTCATTTTGTTGGCCGCAGTTTCAAATATCACCGTCCGCGCGGGATCCTTTCCGCCGGGGTGGAGGAACCCAACGCGCTGGTCACCATCGGCACCGGGGCCATGGCCGACCCCAATATCAGGGCCACAGTGGCTGAGCTTTATGACGGCATGGTGGCCCGCAGCCAGAACCATCTCGGCTCGCTGGAATGGGACCTCCTGTCGGTCAATGATGCCTTTTCCCCTCTGTTCGGGGCCGGGTTCTATTACAAGACCTTCATGTGGCCAGCGGCTTTCTGGGAAAAACTCTATGAGCCGATGATCCGCCGCGCGGCCGGGCTTGGCGCACTCTCGGGGCAGGATGACCCGTCACGCTACGACAAGGGCTACCGGCATTGCGATCTGCTGGTGATCGGCAGTGGCCCGGCCGGATTGATGGCGGCACTGACCGCCGGACGCGCCGGGTTGAGGGTTATTCTGGCCGAACAGGATTTCATCATGGGGGGACGGCTCAACGCCGAACGTGAACGGATTGACGGCATGCCTGGTGCTGAATGGGCGGCCAAGGCCTGTGCTGAACTCACCGCCATGGATAACGTGATGATGATGCCGCGAACCACGATCTATGGTGCCTATGATCACGGGGTTTACGGCGCGCTGGAACGCATCACCGATCACCTGAATGACGGGGAAGACGGCGATGGAGGGGACCAGCCGCGCCAGATTCTGTGGCGGATCTATTCCAGGCGTGCGGTGCTGGCCGCAGGGTCAATCGAACGCCCGATTGCCTTTGGCCATAACGACCGCCCGGGGATCATGCTGGCGGGATCAGTGCGCGAATACGCCAACCGCTATGCGGTGGCGGCGGGCAGGCGCGTCATCGTTTTCACCAACAACAACGATGGCTGGCGCACGGCCCATGACCTCCGTTCCAGGGGTGTTGAGGTTGCCGCCCTGATCGATACCCGTTCTGACATTGACCTGCCGGCACCGGCGGGGGTTCGCGTCATCCAGGGCAGTGCCATCACCGACACGAAAGGCCGCACCCGGGTCAGGTCGATTACCCTCATGAGCGGGGAGGAGCTGGCCTGTGACAGTGTCGCTGTTTCAGGCGGCTGGTCACCGACCGTGCATCTGACCTGTCATCATCGCGGGCGGCCGAAATGGGATGCATCCATCGCCGGTTTCATCCCGGCGGGTGAGATACCGCCCGGGATGGACGTGATCGGTGCCGCCGCCGGTAAAATGGCCACATCCGAGGCATTGCAGGGCGGCATCACCGCCGGGACCAGTGCCGCCCGTGATCTAGGCGGGAAGACCGTTAAAATGGCCATGCCCGACTGTGAGGATCGTGCCTTCGGGATTGACCCTGTCTGGCATATCCCCTCATCCAGGGCGCGGGCCTGGGTGGATTTCCAGAACGATGTGACCACCAAGGATATCAGGCAATCCCACCTTGAGGGCTTCCGGTCGGTTGAACACCTGAAACGCTACACCACGCTGGGCATGGCCACCGATCAGGGCAAGACCGCGAATATCCCCGGGCTTGCTGTCATGGCCGAGATTTCGGGCAAGTCGATGGATGAGGTCGGCACAACGATTTTCCGCCCGCCCTACACGCCGGTGCCGATCGGGGCCTTTGCCGGGCGCGGGCGCGGGCCGGATTTCATGCCGACACGCATCCCGCCATCGCATCGCTGGGCTGAGGAACGCGGCGCTGTTTTCGTTGAAACCGGGCTTTGGCTGAGGGCGCAATGGTACCCTCAACCGGGGGAGACACACTGGCGGGAATCGGTGGATCGTGAAGTCATCGCCACGCGGTCATCGGTGGGGATATGCGATGTCTCAACCCTCGGCAAGATTGATATCAAGGGGGCGGATGCAGGCGAGTTTGTCAATCGCGTCTACGCCAACGGTTTTGCGAAACTGCCTGTCGGCAAGGTGCGCTACGGGCTAATGCTGCGTGATGACGGTTTTGTCATGGATGACGGCACCACCGCACGGATGGCCGAAAACCATTTCATCATGACCACCACCACCGCCAATGCAGGCGGGGTGTATCGTCATCTGGAATACTGTCGCCAGTGCCTCTGGCCCGAACTGGATGTCGCGCTGATTTCCGCCACCGACCAGTCGGCGCAGTTTGCCGTTGCAGGGCCGAATTCTCGGCGGCTGCTGGAGAAGATTGTCGATGACGGGGTTGATCTTTCCAACGCGGCTTTCCCTTTCATGGCTTGCGGCGCGATCACAATCTGCGGCGGGGTTGAGGCAAGGCTGTTCCGGATTTCCTTTTCGGGGGAGCTGGCCTATGAGCTGGCTGTCCCTGCCCGCTTTGGTGATGCCCTAGCCCGGGTGCTGATGCAGGCCGGTGAGGAATTCGGTGTAACGCCTTATGGTACTGAGGCGCTCAACGTCATGCGGATCGAAAAGGGCCATGCCACCGCCAATGAATTGAACGGCCAGACCTCGGCCCATCATCTCGGCATGGGGCGGATGCTGTCACCGAACAAGGATTTCATCGGCCGCATCATGGCGCACCGGCCTGAGCTGACACGCGGGGACGGGATACGCCTGGTGGGGCTGAAACCCGTTGATCCTGCCAAAATGCTCTCCGCCGGAGCGCATTTCCTTGAGGCTGATGCACCATCCCGTGCCAGTCATGATCTGGGCTGGATGTCTTCGGTGGCGTATTCCCCGATCCTCAATTCATCCATCGGTCTTGGTTTTGTGAAGAACGGGTATGAGCGCATGAACTCCACCGTCCGGGCCGTGGATTTCATGCGCGGGACCGATATCGAGGTGGAGATCACAAGCCCCCATTTCATTGATCCTGAGGGGAGACGGCTGCATGACTGAGTATCAACTGCGTGAAACAGCCGCGCTGGGCAACACCCTCATTGAAACCGAGGGCGGCATGCTGATGGAGGAAACCGGCATCGCACTGGCGGCAGTGACCATCCGAACCGGCAAGGCGAGGGCCTTTGCCAATGCCTTCAGCAAACGCTATGACTGCCCGCCCCCTGATCCGCGCTCGGCCGTGACCGTACGGCGGCAGACCATCATTGCCTCTGCCCTTGATCAGGTCTTTATCCGGCGAAAGGGTGAACCCGCAGGGCTGATGGCCCAACTGGAAAAGGATTTCAGCCAGTCCGCCACCGTCACCGACCAGAGCGATGGCTGGGTGCAACTGGCGCTCACGGGAATACGGGCTGGCGATGTTCTCGAACGCCTCGCCATGATTGACTGCTCGGATCAGGCTTTCCCTGTCGGCAGCGCGGCGCGCACGGTGATGGAGCATTGCGGGGTCATTATCGTGAGGGAAAAGCACAAACCCGTTGAGGGCAAACGCTACCTGCTGTTAACCCAGCGTTCATCAGCGGAAACCGTGCTGCACGCTATCCTGGGCTCACCGCCGTTCCGGGAATAGTCAGCTGTTCTTGCCGGTGCCGACCACCTGATCCTTCAGTGCATCTTTGACCGCGGCCAGCAGTTTCGGGCTTTGCGGGCGGGTTGTTGAGGCAAACCAGTTCACAGCACGGCCATCACGGCTGATCAGGTATTTGTGGAAATTCCAGCGTGGCTGGGCAAACATCCCCAGCTCTTCCCCGAGCCATTGATAAAACGGGTGCGCGCCTGCGCCCTTGACGATTGTCTTGTCGGTCATCGGAAAGCTGATATCGAAATTGACGCGGCAGAATTCCTTGATCTGTTTTGCCGTGCCTTTTTCCTGACGGCCGAAATCATTGCTGGGAACCCCAAGCACCACCAGCCCCTGATCCTGATAATCCTCATAAAGCTGTTGCAACCCGTCGTATTGCGGGGTGAACCCGCATTGCGAGGCTGTGTTGACCACCAGCACGACCTTGCCGGCAAACTGGCTGAGCGGCAGGTCATCGCCGTCTATTGAGACAAACGAAAAGTCATGGGCGGTGACGGCAGTGGAGGCCAGGGCCGTGTTTGGCGCGGAATAAATCATGGCAGCAACGATCACAAAAAAAACTGAAAAAATGGCAAGGTAACGTTTCATGCCATTTATATAGGGGGTGCCGGGCTGGCTTCAATCAGTGAAGCCCCAGCCAAAATGTCGCGATAGCTCGGCAAGCGATCCCACCACTTCATGCCCCAGGGCGAGCAGGTTTTCATCAGGCGGGACCATATCAACCACCTGCACCACCCTGGCACCTGAAGCATGGGCAGCGCGAACGCCATTGGCCGAATCCTCCAGCGCCAGGCAATCCGTGATGGGTTGATCCAGTCTTGCAGCGGCCTTGAGGTAGATATCAGGGGCAGGCTTGCCGTGGCTGACGTCATCACCGCAGACCGCATCATCAAGGAGATCAAACAGCCCGGCACGCTGCATCAGCATCACCGCCTTGGCGCGTGCCGATGAGGTCACAAGGGCGACCGGAACCCCGTTCCGGTTGAGCCATTCGAGCAACTCCCGCGCCCCGGGCTTGACCGGAACGCTGTCTTCGAGCATCGACAGGTACAGTGCCTTCCAGTCATCATCAAAGCTGACAGGATTGACCGATGCTGGCAGGGTTTCCGCAAAAATAGCCTGATGCGCTGCCTTGTTGCGGCCAATCAGTTGCATGAAAATATGGCCATCATCCTTAAACCTGTGACGCGCGGTCATCACATCAAAGGCCCTTTTCGATACTGTTTCGGTATCGAGCAGAAGCCCGTCCATGTCAGAGAGGACGGCGGCCGGGAGCGGGGGGGATGATGCCATGACTGTCTCGGGAATTGCAGGTGGTTCGGTCTCGTGGCATGATCATAGAACAGGTCAACGCCCATTTCATCCCTTGGCCTGATGAATTCTTCTGATGGATGCGCCCATGCCTGCAACCCCGCAACCGCTTAGCCCTGAGATGATCCGCTATCTGGTGGTGCATTGCTCTGACACCCCGGATGATGAGCCGATGAATGCCAGCGATATCCACGCCATGCATCTGGGCTTTGGCTGGGACGGGGTTGGCTATCATGCTGTCATCACCCGTGACGGGGTGATTGAACGCTGCCGCCCTGAATTCTGGGTCGGGGCGCATGTTTACGGTCACAACACCGAAAGCCTGGGGGTCTGCCTGATCGGGCGCAATCATTTCACCGATGCCCAGATGAACGCACTGGAACAGCTGCTGGTGGAATGGCGGCAACGCTATCCCTATGCAGGGGTCTGCGGGCATTGTGATTTTCCGTCCACGGAAAAAACCTGCCCCAATTTTGATGCCTCGGCATGGGCTGCATCAAAAGGGATCATCTGATGGCTTCCATCATTGTTGCCTCTGCCCCGCTGATGAACGCGCCTGACCCCGGGAGCGGCCGCGAAACCGATTGCCTCTATGGGGAAGGCGTGACCATCCATGCAAGGGATGGCGACTGGTGCGATATCACGCTTGAAACCGATCATTACCGGGGCTGGCTGCATGCCTCCGCGATTGGCACGCTGCCGCCTGCAACCCACCGCATCATCGCGCCAAGATCGCTGCTCACCACAGGCGAGGATATCAAGACACCGGCGGCATCAACCCCGTCATGGCTGCCCATGGCCGCGCAGGTTCACGCCGCCAGTAACGGTATCACTGCTGACGGGATGATGGCGATTGAGGGGGAGGCTGGCCGGATCGGCTATCTGCCCTCCCGTCACCTGATGCCGCTTGATGGTTCGGTTGATGACTGGGTGGCGATTGCCGAAAGCCTGATCGGGGTGCCGTATCGCTGGGGCGGCCGGGATAGTATCGGGATTGACTGTTCTGCCCTGGTGCAACTGGCCCTCGCCGCCGCAGGCAGGCCGGTGATGCGCAATTCATCGGATCAGGAAAAAACCATCGGGAAGACGATCAGCCCTGATGATGGCCTTGAGCGCGGTGATCTGGTGTTCTGGAAAGGGCATGTCGGGATCATGACGGATGCTGAAACCCTCCTCCACGCCAATATGCACCATGCCATGACGGCTACCGAGCCGCTCAAGCAGGCCCTTGTCCGGCTTGAGGGATTGGGGCTTCCGGCTACGCGCTTTGCCCGGCCCTGACGGTTGCGCTGATAATCTTGGGCGCAATCCACCACAACAGGACCAGGGACGGGATGACCATCAGGGCGGTGATGATGAAAAACACCCCCCAGTCCCCATCCAGCCAGTTCACCAGCACACCCGATGATGATGCCATGATGGTTCGCCCGGCGGTGCCGATGGAGGCCAAGAGCGCGTATTGCGTTGCGGTATAGCGGCGATTGACCAGCAGCGAGATAAAGGCAACAAACGCCACCGTGGCATAGGCAGCGGCCAGATCATCCAGCACCACCGCCACGGCAAAGAGCCATTCGGATTTGCCGGTCCAGGCCAGAACGCTGAAGAGGATATTGGTCGATGCCATGACAATCCCCGCCAGAAACAGCGCCCGCACCGTCCCCGACCGCATGGAAAACCAGCCCCCGATGAGCGTGAAGACAACCGTCACCACCCAGCCAAGACCTTTCGAATAAAGCCCGATATCCGTCTTGCTGAAGCCGATTTCACGATAGAAGATGATCGACATCCTACCCATGAAGGCCTCACCGATCTTGAAGAGGAAAATGAACCCGAGCAGGGCAAGCGCAAGTTTCAGCCCGTTGCGCCGGAAGAAATCACCGAGCGGTTCAACCGCGGTTTCCTTGATCCAGATGATCATGCTGGCGAGGGTGAGATTGCTGCCTTCCTGCGGGATAGCGGCGCGGCGCGGCTCAGGGATCAGGAGGAGGGCCAGCAGCATCAACACCACCAGCCCGGCCACCGCGATAAAGGACAGCGGCCAGTAATTGGCAAAGCCTGCCTTTTCCAGCGTATCGGCAATGCTGAGCATCAACAGCCCGCCAAGCTTGAACCCGGTCCACCAGCCGATCACCGCCATGGCGGCCCCTGCTGCCATGGCCTCATTTTCATCGGTGTTGACCTGTTCGATCCGGAACGCATCAATGGTGATATCCTGGGTGGCGGAGGCAATGGCAATCACCAGCCCTATCCCCACCACAAGGGCGAGGTTGGCCGAGGGGTTCAGCATGCTCCAGCCAAACAGGCAGGCAATGATCACCAGCTGGCACAGGACAATCCATGCCTTGCGCGCACCGATGCGGTTGCTGAGATACGGCACCGGGAGCCGGTCAATCAGCGGCGCCCAGAGAAAGTTGATGACGTAAACCCCAAAGATCAGCCCGGCAAACCCGACAGTACTGCGATCGAGGCCGGTTTCCTTGAGCCAGAGACTGAGGGCGCTGCCGATCAGCACCCAGGGAAAGCCGCTGATCATCCCGATAAGAAATATCCGCAGCATTCTTTTATCCGCGTAGCCACGGAAATAACTGGCAATATTCATGGCCTGTCCTTTGTGTTCGATTATGAGTATGCTGGCAAAGTGCCAATATAATCAAGCACGAGTTGTTCCGATGCCAGCAAAATCCCATCCCTCCATCACCATCCCGCCCATCACCATAACGGTCCGCCCTGCGCCTGATGGATACCGGTTTCACTATGGGGACAGAACCATTCCCTGTCTGGTCGGCCAATCCGGGATTACAGGGCCGGGCCAGAAACGGGAGGGGGATGGCGCAACCCCGGCAGGGGTGTGGAGATTGCGGGAGGTACTGTATCGCCCTGATCGCCTCACGCAACCTGAAACCCCGCTCAGCCTGTCAGCGATCAACCCCGATGATGGCTGGTGCGATGATCCGGCCTCACCGCAATACAACCGCATGGTCCGATTGCCGTTTGATGCCTCCCATGAGCGGATGTGGCGCGATGATCATGCCTATAATGTCATCATCCCGCTTGGCTATAATGATGACCCGCCAGAACCCGGGCTTGGCAGCGCGATTTTTCTGCATTGCACCGGCGAAGGCAAGGCTTTCACCGAGGGCTGTATCGCCATTGATCAGGGCGCGATGCTCGAACTCCTGCCCCGGATTGGTGCAGGCTCTGAAATGATTATTGAGGGGTGATGCCGGATTGCAACGCCGCATCAATCCGTTTCTGGCGTTGCCTTAATTTCGCGTTGCTGGCCTGCATCGCCACCATCATGCCGTTGCGGACCTTGCCCATCCGCACCATGATCAGCGTTGATATCATGTTGAGGCATATTTTCTGGGCCGTGCCTGCCTTCATGCGGGTTGATCCGGCCACCACCTCACCGCCTGTTGCCAGCGTGATGCCTATTTCGGCCACAGCCTGAACCCTGCCATCAGGGTTGTTGGCGATCCCGATGCTGAGCGCACCGCGTTTGCGGGCCTCTGACAGCACCGCGCAGGTGAAGGGGGTTGAACCGCTTGCCGCCAGCCCGATCACCACATCATCAGCCTTGACCAATGCAGCCTTGACCGCATCCATGCCGGCATCGGCACTGTCTTCCGCACCCTCAACCGACCGCATCAGGGCATCGGGGCCGCCAGCGATCAGAAAGCCGGTGCGGTCGCGTGGCCAGCCAAAGGTCGGGGTCAGTTCAACCCCGTCCTGAACACCAATCCTGATCGAGGTTCCGGCACCGGCGTAAATAAGCCGCCCTGATCCGCTGTGAAGCCGGTTGAATGCCGCCATTGCCGCTGCCTCGATTTCCGGCATTGCATGCCTGATCGCTGCTATGGCACCCGACTGATCATCGGCCATGATAGCCAGCGCATCAGCATCGGAGGCGTGATCAAGCCAGCGTGACGGATCGGGAAAGGATTCGGTTGTCTCATCGTTTTCAGCCATAAT
>CENU01049338.1_pt1 | contig 11914 bp, 11 predicted proteins | sample 361331 | NCBI WGS metagenome assembly CENU01 (sample SAMEA2619766, study PRJEB7988) | marine metagenome | isolation source: saline water (ENVO:00002010), including
TTTGGCTCCCTGCCCGACTGCCAGTTCGCCCTCTTTGAAGACAACGGCAGCAGCAATTGCGCCCACGCCCTGGCCGTCGCCCCCGAGCACGACAGCTCCAATCCAGACGCGGGTGCTCCGCTGAGCAGCTGGAGCTGGTACCCCGCCAGCACGCCTGAGCGCAGCACCGGCCGCTACAGCGCCCGCTATCCCCTCAGCTGGTTCCACTACCAGGGGGTTTTCCAGGCTGAAGTGAGCTGCGAGAGCTTCAGCCCCATCCTTCCCGGGGACTACCGCGACACCTCGCTGCCCGTGGCGGTGTTCCGCTGGCGGTTGCGCAATCCGACCCAGGCGCCGCTGACCCTCTCGCTGATGCTGAGCTGGCGCAACACCACCGGCTGGTTCTGCAACACCGACCCCAGCGCCGCGGTGCACTTCCGCGACGACGGCAGCCCCGAGCACAACTACGTGCCTGCCATTGGCGCCACCCAAGGCCAGCGCAACCGCGCCGTCGATGCCCCGGGGCTGCGTGGGGTGCTGCTGGAAGGCCAGAGCGCCGATCCCATCAGCGAAGGCCAGGGCCAGTGGTGCATTGCTGTACCCCAAGAGCTCGAGGGGGTTGAGCTGATGCGCTGCAGCCGCTGGAATCCCCACGGCGATGGCGCTGAGATCTGGCAGCGCTTTGCCGCCGATGGCTCCATCCCGCAAAGCAACAACGACCGCCGCAGCAGCAGAAATGACCCCGCCAGCGCGGCGCTGGCCCTGCGCTTCACACTGCAGCCCGGTGAGGCGATCGAGCTGCCGGTGGTGGTCAGCTGGGATCTGCCGGTCACCGCCTTTGCCACCGGCGCCCAGTGCCTCAGGCGCTACACCGACTTTTTTGGTGTCGATGGCACCAACGCTGCCGCCATCGCCAGCGAGGCCCTGCAGCGCTGGCCGATCTGGCGCCAGCAGATCGAGGAGTGGCAAGCACCGGTGCTGCTGCGCGATGACCTGCCCGAGGAGCTGCGCATGGCCCTGTGCAACGAGCTCTATGACCTGGCCAGTGGCGGCACCCTCTGGAGCGCCGCCAGCTCCGCTGATCCGGTGGGCCGTTTCGGCGTGCTCGAGTGCCTCGATTACGCCTGGTACGAGAGCCTCGATGTGCGGCTCTACGGCTCCTTTGCCCTGCTGCAGCTCTGGCCGGCCTTGGACCGCTCGGTGCTGCGCAGCTTTGCCCGGGCCATCCCCGCCGTCGATGCCACGCTGCGGCCCATCGGCTGGTATTTCACCCAAGGGCGCGGCCGCGTGGAAGCGGCGCGCAAGCTCGCAGGCGCCACCCCCCACGACCTTGGTGCCCCCAACGAGCGGCCCTGGGATGCCACCAACTACACCGCTTACCAGGACTGCAACCTCTGGAAGGACCTGGGCAGCGACTTCGTGCTGCAGGTGTGGCGCACCTATCAGCTGGCCCCCGATGGCAAGGACCTCAGCTTCCTGGCCGATTGCTGGCCAGCGGCGGTGCAGGCCCTGCGGTACCTGAACAGGTTTGATGCCAATGGCGACGGCCTGCCCGACAACGGCGGTGCCCCGGATCAGACCTTCGATGATTGGGCCCTCAAAGGCGTGAGCGCCTATTGCGGCGCCCTCTGGATCGCTGCCCTGGAAGCGGCTCTAGCGATGGGACGCACCCTGGCCCTGGAGCTGGGTCTGGACACCACCCAGGACCAGCGGGACTTCAGCCTCTGGCTGGAGCAGTCCCGCGCCAACTTCGACGCGCTGCTCTGGAACGGTGAGTACTACCGCATTGATGCGGAGAGCGGCACCCCGGTGGTGATGGCCGATCAGCTCTGCGGTGACTTCTATGCCCGCCTGCTGGGCTTGCCCCCGGTGGTGAGCGAGAGCCACGCCCGCAGCAGCCTCAAGGCCGTGCGTGAGGCCTGCTTTGAAGGTTTTGCAGGCGGCCGCCTCGGGGTCGCCAACGGCCTGCGCCGCGATGGCACCCCCCTCGATCCCAACGGCACCCACCCGCTGGAGGTCTGGACCGGCATCAACTTTGGTCTGGCGGCCTACTACCGCCTGATGGGGGAAGGGGAGACGGCCATGGCGATCTGCCAGGCGGTGGTGCATCAGGTCTACAGCGGTGGCATGCAGTTCCGCACCCCAGAAGCCCTGACGGGTCAGCGCACCTTCCGCGCTTGCCATTACCTGCGGGCCATGGCGATCTGGGCCCTCTGGGCCACCCACACCGATTGGGAGCTGATTCCAGGGGCCAACCGCCGCCCCTGACGGCTCAACGCAGCTCGAGCCGCAGCGGCCGATCCAACGGCCGGGTGTGGTGGTCGGTGATGTTGGTATCGCTCAACTCCAGGTTGAAAAAGCGGGCGGTCGGCTCAAGGAAGTAGGGGCCGGCATGCCAGGTGCAGCGATGCAGGGCGATGGCCTCGCCTGGATTCACCCGCACCAGCTGCACCCGCGCAGCGGCGATGGTGGCGCCGTCCTCCAAGGGGGAGGCCAGAGCGATCCAGAACGGCTTGCCATCGGCTGAGGCCAGGCACTGGGTCACCTGCCGGTGCTGGGTGATCTTCTCGACAGCCGCCGCTGAGCGCTGCTGCAGCTCCATCACATAGAACCGTGGGGTGCCGGCCGAGAGTTCCAGGCGGGCATCAGCGGGGCCAAAAGGGGTGCTGTCGGCCGTGGCGGCGATCGCGCTGCAGCATGCCGCCAGCCCAGGGGAGTCAAGGGCAACCGGATGCAGGGTCAGCGGGGTGGTCATGGCGCCAGCGGCACAGCCGATCTCACACCGCTGTAGCGCCAGCGGCGCTGCAACGGCCGCAGCCATGGACGCCGGCACCGATGATGGGGCGGCACTCAGCGCCCTCCTGTGCTCTATCGCCTGGTCTGTTCTCTCCTGCTGGCCCTGGGCCTGGTGCTGCTGCCCGCCGCTCCGGTGGCCGCTGAACTGCACAGCCATCCCGGCGATGACGGCACCCCCGTGGTGCGCAGCCTTGAAAGCCTGCGGGACCTGGACTACCAGGCCTGGCAGCTGGTGGCTTACCGCGAAGGCCCCCCCGGCGGCCCCCTGCTGCTGCGCGTGGTGGGCTACCCCGGCAAGGTGCGGCTGGATCACCCCACCGAACTGATTGTGTTCAGCGGCGCGCGCCGCTGGGATCTGCCCGATCGCACCCTCGATAACCCCGTGCTCAGCAGCGATGGCCGTGAAGCCGCCGCTGAATTTGACCTCGAGCCCCTGATTGCAGGGCTCACCAAGGACCGCCCCCTCAGACTGCAACTCCCGGGGGTGTTCACCGAGCTGCCGGTGCCGCCCTTTGTCGTTAAGGAATGGCGTGAACTGCCCACCAGCCCGCTCTGATCGCCACTGGATGGGCCGGGCCCTGGCCCTGGCGGCCCTGGCTCAAGGCCAGACCAGTCCCAACCCCCTGGTGGGCTGCGTCGTGCTCGATGCCAGCGGTGAGCTGGTCGGGGAAGGCTTCCATCGCCGCGCCGGCGAGGCCCACGCCGAGGTGATGGCCCTGGGCCGGGCCGGCACGCGGGCCCGCGGCGGCAGGCTGTACGTCACGCTTGAGCCGTGCTGCCATCACGGCCGCACCCCCCCCTGTACCGATGCGGTCATCGCGGCAGGGATCAGCACCGTGGTGGTGGCCTTGAGGGATCCCGATCCACGCGTGGCCGGTGGCGGCATCCGCCTGCTGCAAGCGGCCGGCTTGGAGGTGATCAGTGGGGTCTGCGCCGCGGAAGCCGCCCAACAGAACCAGGCTTTTATGCATCGCCTGGCCCACGGCCGCCCCTGGGGAGTGCTCAAGTGGGCCATGAGCCTCGATGGCCGCACAGCCCTGCCCAATGGCGCCAGCCAGTGGATCAGCAGCCCTCCAGCACGGCACTGGGTGCATCAGCTGCGCAGCGGCGTGGACGCTGTGATCATCGGCGGCGGCACCGTCCGGGCTGATGACCCCCTGCTGACCAGCCGCGGCCGCAGCAGCCCCGAACCCCTGAGGGTGGTGATCAGCCGTGCGCTCGATCTGCCCCGGCAGGCCCAGCTCTGGGATCAATCCCTCGCCCCCACCCTGGTGGCCCACGCCAAGGCCGCTGACCCCAAGGCCTGCAGCTGGCTCGATGCTCTTGGGATCAAGCGCCTACCGCTCGATCCCTGCGAACCGCGCGAGCTGATGGCGCAGCTCGCCGCTCAAGGCTGCAACCGGGTGCTGTGGGAATGCGGCCCAGAGCTGGCAGCAGCGGCCATCGACCAGGGCTGCATTCAAGAGCTGGCCGCAGTGGTGGCCCCAGCCCTGATGGGCGGCCGCGCCGCCCGCACCCCCCTTGGCGATCTGGGCCACACGGCCATGGAGCAGGTAATCCGCCTGCCTGCAACCTCACTGCAGCAGCTCGGGTCGGATTGGCTGATTCAAGGGGTCCTGCCTGGCCCCCCAGCTGTTGAGGCATAGCGACCGATCACCACCCCCATCACCACAGCCAGGTACAGCGGTCCGGCGATGCTGGTGGCCACCGCCAGCATCCGCGCCAGCGGCAGGACCGGATTGATGTCTCCAAAACCAACAGTGGTGAGGCACACGAAGGCGAAATAGTTGATCTCCGCAAACGCACCACTGGATTCGATCACGCTGCTGGCTCCGGCCGCCAAGGCTTCCTGGGTCAGATCCAAGGGCTGAAAACTGCCCGGCTGGATCGTCTCCACCGCCCCCATCACCAGCCCCGCGGTCAGCCCCAGATGCAGGTAGCCGGCGATGGCCCCCATCAGCAGGGGGCGGTTCACCCGGGGCTCACCAGCGAGCTGCTGAATCAGGCGCAGGATGCTCCAACCCACCAGCACGCTCCAGCTCAGGGCCAGGGGCACGCCACTGAAGGTGAGATCCAAAGGCGTCATCAGCCACAGCCACATGGCCAGCAGCGCCACGGTGCCGAGGGAGCGATAGATCCGATCATCAAGGGCGCTGCCCCGGCCGCGGCCAAGCCGGCCACGGGTGAGCAACAGGGCAATGAAGGAATAAAAGACGTAGCCGATGCGCCCCAGCTGAGGAAAGGCAAAGCAGACCAGCACCAGGACGGTGAGCAGGAGCAAGAGCTCATTGGGGCAGCGCACAGCCAGGCGCCACAGCACGGGCAGGGGCCTCAAGCGAGAAGATCCAGGCTCAACTGATCCCAGGGTCGGGACATCGGAGCCGCTGTCAAGCCAGCCGGAATGGGCTCAGCCATCCACCCTTGAGGATCCCAGCCCTGCAGCAGTGGCTCCAGCGCCCGCAGCCCTGGCCCATCGAGGGGGGCGCACCAGGCCTGCTCGAGGCCCTCAGGGATCAGCACCGGCATGCGCTCGTGCAGAGGTGCCACCAGGTCATTGGGGCGTGTGGTCAACACGCAGCAACTCTCCACCTCGCTGCCATCAGGACCGATCCAGCGGTCCCAGATGGCCGCCAACCAGAAAGGGGCACCATCGTGGCGAGCGATGCGATAACCCTTTTCAAAAAAAGCATCGGCCGGCAGCAGACCACGGCGATGGCGCCAGGGACCGCGAAAGCTGGTCTTCTCAGCCACCGTTTCAGCCCGCGCATTGAAGGGCCGTGGGCCCTCCAGGGGATCCTTGCGCCACTCCGCCAGCAGCCCCCAAAGCACCAGGGCCATGTCCATGGCGCCATGCTCCTGGCGCTGCAGCAGCACCGGCTCCCCCGGCCGGATCAGCGGCCTGGGGGCGTAGTGAGCAGCCAAGCCCTGCGGCAGGGGCCCCTGAAGCCGGGGCAGCAGGGCATCCAGCGTGCTGGTCAGGGAATAGCGGCCGCACATCAGCTATTCAACCGGTGCGTTCGGTTCTCACCCACATCGCAGCTCAAGCACTCGCACTAGCTTGGATCCACCGCGAGTGCAGCGCATGCCGATCCGCCAGGACGACAACAAGCCCAACCGCCGCTTTGGCGTTCTGAACCTGGTGTTGATCGGTTTCGGGGTGTTGTTGCTGCTCAGCAGCTTCCTGCCCAACCAGGGGATGCAGCAGGTGCCACGGGTCCCTTACTCCCTGTTCATCAATCAGGTGGATGACGGCGAGGTGAAGCGCGCCTTCATCACCCAAGAGCAGATCCGCTACGAATTGGCCAATCCCGAGGAGGGCCAGCCGCCCCTGCTGGCCACCACGCCCATCTTTGACATGGAGCTGCCGCAGCGCCTCGAGCAGCACGGCGTTGAGTTCGCCGCTGCTCCGCCCAAGAAGCCCGGCATCTTCAGCACGATCCTCAGCTGGGTTGTGCCGCCGCTGATCTTCATCCTTCTGCTGCAGTTCTTTGCCCGCCGTGCCATGGGAGGTGCCGGCGGTGCCCAAGGCGCCTTGAGCTTCACCAAGAGCAAGGCCAAGGTGTACGTGCCCGATGAGCAATCACGGGTCACTTTTGAGGACGTGGCTGGCGTCGATGAAGCCAAAGCTGAACTGACGGAGATCGTCGATTTCCTCAAAAAACCGGAGCGTTACGCCGCCATCGGCGCCCGCATCCCCAAAGGTGTCTTGCTGGTGGGTCCTCCCGGAACCGGCAAGACCCTGCTGTCAAAAGCCGTCGCCGGCGAAGCCGACGTTCCCTTCTTCATCATCTCCGGCTCTGAGTTCGTCGAGCTTTTCGTCGGCGCTGGTGCCGCGCGTGTCCGCGATCTGTTCGAAGAAGCCAAGAAGAAAGCGCCTTGCATCATCTTCATCGATGAGCTTGATGCCATCGGCAAGAGCCGCTCGGGCTCCATGGGCGTTGTCGGCGGCAATGACGAGCGCGAACAGACTCTCAACCAGCTCCTCACCGAGATGGATGGCTTCAGCGCCAAGGACAAACCGGTGATCGTGCTAGCAGCGACCAACCAGCCTGAAACCCTCGATGCGGCACTGCTGCGCCCGGGCCGTTTCGACCGCCAGGTGCTGGTAGACCGGCCCGATCTCTCAGGCCGCAAGACCATCCTGGAGATCTACGCCAAGAAGGTGAAGCTCGCCGATGGGGTAGACCTCGACAAGATTGCGGCAGCCACCAGTGGTTTTGCCGGGGCGGACCTGGCCAATCTGGTGAACGAGGCAGCCCTGCTGGCCGCCCGCGTCAACCGCACCTCCGTTGAGCAGGGCGATCTCAACGAAGCCATCGAGCGTGTGGTCGCTGGCCTTGAGAAGAAAAGCCGCGTCATGCAGCCCGATGAGAAGAAGGTGGTGGCCTATCACGAGGTGGGACACGCCATCGTCGGTCACCTGATGCCGGGCGGCAGCAAAGTGGCCAAGATTTCCATCGTGCCCCGCGGCATGAGCGCCTTGGGCTACACCCTGCAGCTTCCCACCGAGGATCGGTTCCTCAACTCACGTGAGGACCTGCAAGGTCAGATCGCCACCTTGCTGGGGGGGCGCTCGGCAGAAGAAGTGGTCTTTGGTCGCATCACCACCGGCGCTGCCAATGACCTGCAACGGGCCACCGACATCGCCGAGCAGATGGTGGGCACCTACGGCATGAGCGAAACCCTCGGCCCCCTCGCCTACGACAAACAGGGCGGCAATCGCTTCTTGAACCAGGGCAACAACCCACGGCGGGTGGTCAGCGATTCCACCGCCCAGGCCATCGATAAAGAAGTGCGTGCCCTGGTGGATCGTGGCCACGATCAGGCCCTGGCAATCCTCAATGGCAATAGGGACCTACTGGAGGACATTGCCCAGCGCATCCTCGAAAAGGAGGTCATCGAAGGCGATGAGCTCAAGGAGCTGCTGGAGCGCAGCGTGCGCCCGGAAGCCGTCCCCGCCTGAGCGGCATCAGGCCAGGGGGTTGACGAAACCCCTTGGTATCGCTGATAAGTGGGGTTTGGATCAGGGTGATGGGTAGCGAGCTCAGCGCGCTCAAGGGCCGTGACTTTCTGGCGTCTGGAGACATTTCTTCAGAGCAGAGCCAGGCGCTCATCAACCTGGCTGCAGCGATCAAGTCCGGACAGCGCAGACCTCGCCTTGAAGGCAAGGTGCTGGGGCTGATCTTCTCCAAGGCCTCCACCCGCACCCGGGTGAGCTTCACCGTCGCCATGGCGCGCCTCGGAGGGCAGACCATTGATCTGAACCCATCGCTCAGCCAGGTGGGCCGCGGTGAACCCATCGCGGATACCGCCCGGGTGCTGAGCCGCTATGTCGACGCCCTGGCCATCCGAACCTTTGCCCAGAGCGATCTGCAGGGTTACGCCGATGCGGCATCCATCCCGATCATCAACGCCCTCACGGATTTAGAGCACCCCTGTCAGGCCCTGGCGGATTACCTCACGATGCAGGAGGCCTTCGGCAGCCTGGAGGGTTTGACCATGGCTTACGTGGGCGATGGCAACAACGTGGCCCACTCCCTGTTGATCGCCGGCGCCCAGCTGGGGGTGAATGTGCGCATCGGCTGTCCGGCGGGCTTTCATCCCGATCCCCAGGTGGTGGAGCAGGCCAGGGCTCTTGCTGGAGAGCGCTGCCGCATGGAGGTGGTGGTGGATCCCGGCTGTGCCGTTGCTGGCGCTCAAGCGGTGTACACCGACGTCTGGGCCTCCATGGGACAAGAGCAGGAACAAAGCGAGCGCGAGCAGGCCTTTAAGGGTTTTTGCGTGGATGAAGCCCTGATGGCAAAGGCCGATCCGGCGGCAATCGTGCTGCACTGCCTGCCGGCCCATCGCGGCGAGGAGATCAGTGAAGCCGTCCTGGAGGGGCCGGCCAGCCGGATCTTTGATCAAGCGGAAAACCGCCTGCATGCCCAGCAGGCCTTGCTGGCATCGCTGCTTGGAGCCGACGGTCTCGAGGCCTGATGCCGGCATAACAACAGGCAAGAGCAGCAGGAATGCGACCGCAGGGGTAGACAAGGCGGCCAACCAGTGGCACAAATGTATTAGCGACTGACTTTCGCCGCCATGCCCCTCGAGGCCCTCACCACCGCCCAGCAGGAGCTCTACGACTGGCTCGCTGAATTCATCGCCGAGCACCGCCACAGCCCCTCCATCCGCCAAATGATGGAGGCCATGGGCCTGCGCTCCCCGGCGCCGATCCAGAGCCGCTTGCGGCACCTGCAGCAAAAGGGCTGGATCACCTGGAAGGAAGGCCAAGCCCGCACCCTGCAACTGCTGGGGGATGCAGCAGAAGCTGTGGGCATTCCCGTGCTGGGCGCGGTGGCTGCCGGCGGCCTGATCGAAACATTTGACGATGTTGAGGAGCATCTGGATCTGCAGCCGCTGCTCGAGCGTCGCGGCCTATTTGCCCTCACCGTCAATGGCGACTCGATGCAGGATGCCCACATTGCTGACGGGGACATCGTGCTGATGGAACCGGTGCGTGATGCCGCTCGCCTGCGGGAGGGCACCATCGTCAGCGCCCTCGTCGCGGGCAGTGGCACCACCTTGAAGCACTTCCACCTCGATGGCCACGACGTGCGCCTTGAGCCGGCCAACCCCAACTACGAACCCATCACCCTGCCGGCCGAGGAGGTGACGGTTCAAGGCAAATTGGTCGCGGTGTGGCGCCAGGTCTGAGGTGTAAGCTGGAACACGTGCTCGCTTCTTGGCAGCACAGATGGGGCCATAGCTCAGTTGGTAGAGCACCTGCATGGCATGCAGGGGGTCAGGAGTTCGAGTCTCCTTGGCTCCATTGAGCTAAACCCAGTGCGTGACTGGGTTTTGACTTTTCTCAATTTCATGCGTGTCATCACCGCTGGAGCATTTGTGCTTCCGCTGTGATGCTGAGAGGTGCCGCTGATTCATTTCGTGCGCTTTTAGAAAAAGGCACCCAGAATCACGCTGTTCATCCATCCCCAGGACTGCTGCTTGCTGCAGGTGCCAGAAGGGAGCAGAGCCTGAGTCGCCAGCGCTCTTTGGAGGCCTCGAGCCGCATCGCCAAGCCATGAGAACGTTCGAGCATTCAGGGCCGCCGGTGCCGTACTGGTTGATTCGTATTCGAGAAGACGATCTCGAGCACCTCACCAGTGCGCAGAAAAAGAAGCTGCTGCGCAACCACGAGCCATGGATGGAAGAGCGCTGGAATCAACGCCAAAACGCCACAGCTGAACAGATCAGCAAGCGTGATGGCTTCTACAACCTGTATCTGGAATTCATCAGAGCCGACGACAGCGATGACGCCGTCATGGACCTCAAAGCGGTGCTGAAATTCTGGGGGTACTCCATTAAGTTGCTTCGTAGCGATACAGAAGCAGAGGTCATCTGAGCGGCTGACACGGCTCAGATCGAGCTGCAGGCCCGCTGCAGATTCTGAGCATCACGGTCCCCGGCCACCGGCTTGATCCAATCGCCGGGATGCCAGGCCTGCTGCTGATAACGCAGGCGTCCCTGGCTGCAATCAAATTCAACCGTTCCTCGCTGCTGAACGGGACAGGGTGTGACCCATGGCGCCAAAGGACGGCCATCGGCATTGCGCCGCAAGGCTCGCCAAATCACCGCACCACGGCAACTGCTGGCTTCTTCAAAGGTGCGCCAAGGGGCAGCGGCAACGTGGCCGCAGGCCAATGCAGCAAGCCATGCACTGACTGGAAGAAGCCGCAGACCCTGCGCGGGAATCGCCTGTCGCATCAGCACATGTATTGCGGAGGCTCAGCGGGGGCCACCGGTTGCTGCAGGACTCAGTTGCATGAGACCCCAATCACCGGCGCGTGGGAGACCACGCAGCTGCGGGCATAGCTGTTGCCAATGGGATCGGTGCTGAGCACCGGCATGGCGTAGGAATCGGTGCTGGGGAAGCGCACAGGACCTGAGCCCACGGAGGTCTTTTCAAAGACGTTGCCGGAGACGCCCCCCGGCATCGAATAATCAGGGATCTCACGCTCGGCAGCTGCAGGCAGCGCCTGCAGCACGGCAGCAGCAGCAAACAGCATCAGAGGACCAAGAGGCTGCAGGGACATCGACTTTCCTTCCGCAAGCGCAAATGTCGCGGAATCGTCTCATGCAAAGACTGGCGGCCGTTGCCGCAGCGGACGGCTGCTCAGGCGCCCCCCACCACCACAGCAGCAATCAGCCCCAGATAGGTCCCCAGCAGGTAGCCGAACAGGCCAATGGCCACCGACGGCAGGGCCAGATCCGAGCGTCCCAGGCCGGTGGCGAGCGCCAGGGCCGTGCTCGGCCCGCCGATCGCCGCCTGGGAGGCCACCAAGGTTGAACCAAAGGACCAGCGTTTCCAGCGACGCAACAGGAGCAGCGTCACCGCCTGCAGCGCCACGATCAATGCAGCGAAGGTCAGCACCGGCAGGCCCTCAGCCAGCAGACCCGCCACCGGCGAACTCAATCCAATCACCACAAAAAACGGCTGGATCAGCAGCAGCCCACTGCCGTAGCAGGCGCGGCGGCTGGCCTGGCCAGGCAATTGGGCAGCAACGATCGCCACGGTGGTGAGCAGCAGGATCGATGGCACGGCGCTCAGCCATTGGCCCAACAGTTGAGCGAGCCCCAGCACCCCCAGGCCCCAGAGCAAGCCCCAGACCTGCAGAACAGGCGAGGGGGGTTCATCACTTGAGGGGGCATCAGCCCCGGCTGGACTCACCACAGCCTCTCCAGCGCGCCGGCCCATCAGCAGGCTGAGGGCAAACCACACCGCAAAGACCACGTGATCAGCCGCTGTAGCCAGCAGCAGCAATGCCTCAGGAGGCTGCAGTGAACGGGCGACAGAGACAAAGTTGAGGCTGCCTCCAGTGAATGTGGCCGTATAAAGGCCGGCCAGCACAGGCCCCTGCTCACCGAGCCAGGGCCTGAGCAGCCATGCCCCCAGCAGCACGGCCAGCACCGTGGACACCACCGCAGCTGCGAAGGGAGCCAGCAACTTGCGGGCATCAGGCCAGAGGCCGCGCAGCCGCACAGCCAGGAGCAACTGGGCGATCGCCAGCGATGTCAACGGTCCGCTGACCCAGGCCGTGGCGGCTGGATCAGGGCTCCAACCCGTCAGGTTGGTGGCGAGCAGACCCAGCAACAGCAC
>CENU01062522.1_pt1 | contig 11905 bp, 13 predicted proteins | sample 361331 | NCBI WGS metagenome assembly CENU01 (sample SAMEA2619766, study PRJEB7988) | marine metagenome | isolation source: saline water (ENVO:00002010), including
GGTGACGTGATGGCAAAAGCGAGTCAGTTAGAATATGTTGAGGAGCTGGGACGAGCGGTGTTGCAGGGCGATCCGAGGTTGTTGCAGGGGCGTAGTGTGGTGCGGGCGGATCGGATTCAGTTTTGGCCGGTGGAGCAGCGGGTGGTGGGCGAGCCGAATGCGCGGGCGGTGATTTTTCCGGATGTCGAGGCGTGGAAGCAGATGCGAGCGGAGTTGAGTGCGGATGAGTGAGAAAGCGGAAGCGTTGGTGCGGACGGAGCGGTTGGTGAAGGCGTATGGAAGCCATGCGGTGGTGCGGGGTGTGGATATCCGGGTCCATGAGGGGGAGATCGTGGGGTTGCTGGGGCCAAACGGTGCGGGAAAGACGACTAGTTTTTATATGATTGTGGGGTTGGTGCGTCCGTCGGAGGGGCGGGTGTTTTTTAAGGGGCGGGATGTGACTCGGATGCCGATGTTTCAGCGGGCGCGGATGGGGATGGGATATTTGGCGCAGGAGGCTTCGATTTTCCGGAAACTGACGGTGGAGGAGAATGTGATGGCGATTCTGGAGACGTTGCCGATTTCGCGGAAGGAGCGGAAGCGGCGGTTGCAGGCGTTGTTGGAGGAGCTGAAAATTGCTCCGTTGGCGAAGCAGAAGGCGTATACGTTGAGTGGGGGGGAGCGGCGGCGGCTGGAGATTACGCGGGCGTTGGTGACGGAGCCGTCGATCATTTTATTGGATGAACCGTTTAGCGGAGTGGATCCGTTGGCGGTGAATGATGTGCAGGATATTATTAAAGATCTTCAGCGCCAGGGGCTGGGGGTGTTGATTACGGATCACAATGTGCGTGAGACACTGGAGGTGGTGGATCGGGCGTATTTATTGTGTGAAGGAGAGGTGGTTTGTGAGGGGGATCAGAATTTTCTGGTGAACGATCCGAAGAGCCGAGAGGTGTATTTGGGTCCGCGGTTTAATATGTGAAGTCTAACCAAAGGAGCAGACAATGCAGATACAACATACAAGTCGACACGAGATACACGCGACGGAAGCGGTGAAGCAACATATTGAGGATAAGCTGGAGCGATGTTTGGGGGTGTTCCCGCGAGTGGAAAATGTGCATGTTATTTTGGATCAGGAGGCGCGTTTGCATGTGGCGGAAGTGGTGGTGCAGGCGGCGGGCCATATTCGGTTGAGCGCGACGGAGAAGTCGGAAAATATGTATGATGCGATTGATCGGGCGGTTGAGCATGCGGAGCGTCAGCTACGGCGTGAGCGGGATAAGCTGACGAATCATCGTCGCTAGGGAGGATAAGGATGCGTGAAATTACCGTTCAAGCGTTGCTAGATCATGGAAAAGATACCTTGAAGCTAAAGGTGTTGGCGGGTGAGTCGTTTCTGGGCCGGAAGGTGCAGGAGACGGCGATGAACCGCCCGGGACTGGCGTTGACCGGTTTTTTCACGTATTTCGCCCATCAGCGGTTGCAGATTTTTGGGTTGGCGGAGTTGACCTATTTGAAGAATCTTTCGGTGGAGGAGCGGCGTTCGCGGCTTGAGGCGCTTTTTAAGCGTCAGATTCCGGGGGTGGTGCTGACGCGAAACCGGCGGGCGACGCGGGAGATGTTGGAGTTGGCGGCGGCGTATCGGGTACCCGTCTTGCGTACCTCGATGGTGACCATGGATTTTGTGAATGCGTGTACGGTGATGATGGATGAGCTGACGACGCCGACGAAGCGGGTGCAGGGTACGACGCTCGAATTGATGGGGATTGGGGTGTTGATGCGGGGCGATCCGGGGATTGGTAAGAGTGAGACGGCGTTGGCATTGATTGAACGGGGTTATAGTTTGGTTTCGGATGATGTGACGGAGTGCCGTCGGACGTCGCGAGGTCGGGTGTTATGCTGGGCGAATAATGTGACGCGTTATCACATGGAGATTCGGGGGTTGGGGATTATTCATGTGCCGAGTCTGTTTGGGGTTTCGGCGATTCGGCGGCAGACGGAGCTGGATTTGGTGATTGATTTAACGGTGCCGACGGGCGAGGAGGATCGGACGGGGGTGGCGCAGGAAACCGTTGACATCCTGGGGGTGAATGTGCCTCTAATAACATTGCCTGTGCGTTCAGGACGTGACATGGCGAATATTGTGGAAGTGGCGGCATTGAACCAGAAGTTGAAGGAGTTGGGACACGATGCGGCGAAGGAATTGGATGATAAGATTATTGATCGGTTGAGTGGAGTGGGTCGTGGGCGCAGGTGAGTTGAGTCGTGAGTTGAAGGTGGAGAACGAGTATGGAATCCATGCTCGTCCGGCGGCGTTAATTGTGAAGGAAGCGGGTCGTTTTTCAGCGGAGATCTATTTGGAGAAGGATGGAAACAGGGTTTCGTGTAAGAGCATTATGGGGTTGATGACGGTTGAGGGGTTCCCGGGTAGTCGGGTGCGGGTGAGTGCTTCAGGTGCGGATGCGGAGGCGGCATTGGATGCGTTAGAGGCGCTGTTTGTTGCGAAGTTTCATGAGTCGTGATGGTGAGTAAAGAAAGTGGAAGATCGGAGACGATGCTGAAGGGCATTGGGGTTTCACCGGGTATCGTGGTGGGACCGGCACGAGTGTTGCTTCCAGATGCGACGCGGGTGAGTTCGCGCTCAATCGGGGGGGAAGATGTGGCGCATGAGCGGGAGCGCTTTCGCGTGGCGTTGCGGGAGACGCGGGCGCAGTTGCTTCATATTCGTAAGCAGGTGTCGGAGGTGCTGGATGAGGAGCATGCCCGAATTTTTGATGCGCATATGCTGGTGGTGGAGGATGAGCTGCTGGTGGGCGAGGTGGAGCAAGCCATCGAGCAGGAGCGGCTGAATGTGGAGCCGTTATTGCAGCGGATCGCGATGCAGTATGCGGATAAACTGGCGGGACTAGAGGATCAATATCTGGCGGAGCGTGCGGTGGATATTCGGGATGTGACGCGGCGGCTACTGGCGAATCTGGCGGAGGAGACGGTCGAAAGCTTGCGGGATATTGAGGCGCCTTGTGTGTTGGTTTCAAATGATTTGCTTCCTTCGGATACTGCGGGGCTGGATCGGGAGAAGGTGAAGGCGTTCATAACGGATTTGGGAAGTGCGAGTTCGCATACGGCGATTATGGCCCGAGCACTGAATGTGCCGGCGGTGGTGGGGTTGCGAAGCGCGACGGCTGCGGTGCATCCGGACGATAGAGTGCTCGTTGATGGGGCGAGAGGTGTGGTGTTTGTCTGTCCGAGTGAGGAGCGGCTGGCGGAGTATGCGGAGCGTTCGCGTAATCAGGCGGAGATTCGGCAGGAGTTGGATTTGTTGCGCGATAAGCCGCCGGAGACGTTAGATGGGTATCATGTTCCATTAACGGCAAACATTGAGTTGCTGGAGGAGTTGGAGGGGGTGGATGCGGGTGGTGCGAAGGGCATCGGGCTGTATCGAACAGAATTTCTGTTTTTAGGGGCGAAGACGCTGCCGGGTGAGGAGGCGCAGGTGGAGGCGTATGTGCAGGCGGCTCAAAGCCAGTTTCCGGCGCCGGTGGTGATTCGTACCTTGGATTTGGGCGCAGATAAGATGCCGGATGCTTTGAAGGGGCGGCGGGAGATGAACCCGTTCTTAGGGCATCGTGCGATTCGGTTGTGTTTGGGGCGGCCGGCCCTTTTTCGGACGCAGTTGCGTGCTATTTTGCGGGCGAGTGTGCATGAGAATGTGCGGTTGATGTATCCGATGGTGACGGGGGTGGCAGAGGTGAAGGCGGCGAATGCCCTGTTGCAGGAGTGCATGGATGAGTTGACCGAAGAGGGCGTTGCATTTAATCGTGAGATTGAGGTGGGAACGATGATCGAGGTGCCTTCGGCGGCGTTGGTGGCGGATAAGATTGCGCCGCACGTGAGTTTTTTCAGTTTGGGAACGAATGATCTTATCCAGTATACGATGGCGGTGGATCGGGGAAATGAGGATGTGGCGCATTTGTATCAGCCAACTAATTTAGCGGTGATTCGTCTGATTGATCATGTGGTAAAAATTTGCCGGCGGTTTGGATTGTGGAGCAGTGTGTGCGGGCAGATGGCTTCGAGTCCACATCTGGTGCCGCTGTTGGTGGGGCTGGGGGTGGATGAGTTGAGCGTGAGTCCGTTGCAGGCTCCGGTCATTAAGGATGTGATTCGGAAGTTATATTATGCGGATGCCGTTGCGTTGGCGCAGCGGGCGTTGATTAGCGATACACCGGAGGAGGTGGAGGCTCATTGCGTGAATATGATTGTGGATGTGGCACCGGAGGTGCTGGCCCTTACGGAATGATGTTCTTCCAGCGTTGCCAGCGCTGATATTGTTCGAGTTTCTGAATGCCGGTTTCGATTTTCTGAGTGGTCCAGTGGTAACTGTTGTGAAGGTCATGGGTGAGTTGGTGGCGGGTCTCGCGGAGGGTGAGGGAGCCGACACAGATCATCCAGATCATGAGTGTGATCAGGTTGAAGCTGTAGATGATGGTGTAGGAGAAGAGGCGACCCTGTTCGGTGATGTCGGGTTGATGCCGGTTGGCGAGCATGTGGAGGGTGAAGTGGAGGTGAAAGGCCCAGGTGATGCCGACAAGAAAGAGGAAGAGGTTGTGATAGGGGTGGAGGTCAGTGAAGAGATTTCCAATCGCGTAAAGGGCGATGATGAGAATGGTGTAGAAGGGGAAAAAGTAGGGGGCGAGGGTGATGAGAAAGTTGGTTTTGGAGAGTTCGACGTGGCCGCCTTTCTTGGTGACGTTGATTTTGCCGACGCGGGCGCCCATACAAAGTCCCCAGAGTGCGTGGGTGAGTTCGTGTCCGAGCACGTAGGTGCGAATGGGGTTGGGGAGAATCAACAGTAGGAGTAGGCCGCTGACCAAGCCATACGTCAGGGGTGAAAAGAGGGGATGGGATAGGTCGGCTTGCTGCATGGTGAGCGCATAGAGGGTTTTGGTAAGAGCGACAGTGGCGGGTAGCAACAACAGAGCGATGATGAATTTAAGAAACTTCATATACGGAACTGTAGCAGATGTTCGGTCGATGAACATGCTGGAGTGTTGTTGTGTTTGAGGGGTTGACATTTTGTGCTGATTAGACCAATTTATACGCATCTAGAGGGCAATGCTCCTTAACTTTATTCGCGTATGAATTTCTTTTTTTCCTCATGGAGTTTCTCGTGAACCGTTCTTTTTTGTTGGCGGTTACGGGGGGTATTGGCTGCGGAAAAAGTTGGGTGATGGAGCGGTTGGGCCAATGGTCGTTTGTGACGATGAGCTGTGATGAAGTAGCTCATACATTGTTGGAAGAGAATGGCGCGTTGGGTGAGCAACTGGTGAAGCAGTTTGGTGATGAGATTTTAATGGAGTCGGGACAGATTAATCGAGCGGTTTTGGCAGAGCGAGTATTTGTCGATGAGAGTGCACGATCCATGTTGAATGCGTTGGTGCATCCGTTGGTGGGTGAAAAGGTGGCGGCCTGGATGGAGGAGCGGCGTTCATCGATGGAGTGGGGCGCGGTGGAAATTCCGTTGTTGTTTGAGTGTGGGTGGCATACGTGGGATTGGGATGCGGTGTTGGCGGTACGGGCCGACGAGGCGGTGGTGCGCGAGCGGCTAGCTGCACGGGGGTGGTCGTCGGCGGAGATGGAGCAGCGGATGGCGGCCCAGTGGCCGGTTGAGCGGAAGTGTGAGCAAGCTGATTTTATTTTAGATACGAGTGAACCTACGATTGAGGTTGAACGAAAGTTACGGGCGCAGGTAATGCGCTGGCAGCAGGAAGGTACGTAATGAGCGAAGAAGAGAAAAAAGAGATGAGTCCGTCAGAGAGTAAACCGGAGGCTGCGCAGGAGCGGGGTGAGAAGGGGTCGAAAGATTCGGGTGATAAAGGGGGAGGCGATTCGTCGAAACGAGAGGGTTCTTCGCGGGATAGGCAAGGGGATCGTTCAGAAGGGGGTCGTCACAATGGTCGTGGGGGCAAGCGCGGGGGCCGGAACGGTAAGCCGCGGCGTGAGCGGCATGAGTTGCCGCCAAATGTGGATAATTTACCTTCGTTGGCGGTGCATGAGATGCAGGTGGCGGAAATTAATGATATCAAGGTGATGGCGGAGGAGTATGAACTGCAGGAGTTTGCCGGATATGGAAAGCATCAGCTGATTTTTGAGTTGTTAAAAACGCATGGCCGTCGGGGTGGGCCGTTGCAGGGTCGCGGGGTGTTGGAAGTATTGCCCGATGGGTTTGGTTTCTTGCGTTCACCGGTTAATTCTTATCAGCCGTCGCCGGATGATATTTATGTTTCGCCTTCGCAGATTCGCCGATTCGGATTGCGGACGGGTGATGTGGTGGAAGGAACGTTACGCGCACCGAAGGAGAAGGAGCGGTTTTTTGCGCTGCATTTTCTCGATAAGATTAACAATGAGGCACCGGAACGGAAACGTAAGACGGTTCCGTTTGAGAATTTGACGCCGCTGTTCCCGGAGGAGCGGCTGGTGATGGAGACGGCGGACCCGAAAGAAATTTCAATGCGGGTGATGGATTTGGTTACACCCATTGGTAAAGGGCAGCGGGGTTTGATTGTGGCACCACCGCGAACGGGTAAAACGGTGTTGATGCAAAAGATGGCGAACAGTATTTCGGAGAATAATCCGGAGGCAAAGCTGATTATTCTGTTGATCGATGAGCGACCGGAAGAGGTGACGGATATGCGGCGCAACACAAAGGCCGAGGTGTTGGCCTCGACGTTTGATGAGCCACCGGAGCGTCATACGCAGGTCGCCGAGATTGTGATTGAGATGTCGAAGCGGTTAGTGGAGCAGGGGCAGGATGTGATTATTCTGTTGGATTCGATTACGCGTTTGGCACGGGCCTACAATACGACGTCCCCGCACAGTGGTAAGATCCTCTCGGGGGGTGTGGATTCGAACGCACTCCACAAACCGAAGCGGTTTTTCGGGGCGGCGCGAAATATCGAGGGCGGCGGAAGTTTGAGTATCATCGCGACGGCGCTAGTGGATACCGGTAGCCGGATGGATGAAGTGATCTTTGAAGAGTTTAAGGGTACGGGTAATATGGAGCTGGGTCTTGATCGCGAGTTGGTGAACAAGCGGGTCTATCCGGCAATCAATATTGAGCGATCGGGTACGCGAAAAGAGGAAGTGTTGTTACATCCGGATGAGTTGCAGCGTATTTGGACCTTGCGGAAGGCGCTGAAGGACGTGCCACAGGTAGAGGCGATGGAACTGCTGATTAATCGGTTGAAGAAGACGCCGAATAATCTTGGGTTTTTGATGACGCTACAGGGCGGTTAGAGCGATTCGACGACAAAGGCGATTCCGCGTATCGCAATGACGCGAACGGGTGTGCCGACGGGAATTGGTTCGCCTTGTGTGATGACATCTCTCTTTTCTCCGTCGAAAAGAGCGGTGCCACTAGGGCGCAGTTCGCATAGCGTAGAGCCTTCCCTTCCAAGCCAGTCGCTTTGATCGGGTGTGGATTCGATGGTCTCGTGGAGCGTGAGCGAGGCGAAGGCTCTGGTTTTGGGTAGAAATTTACCGGCGAACAGGGTGAGCAGAAGCGAACCGGCAAAGGCGATGCCGACGTTGGTGAGCGGGCCGGTGAAGGTTTCGGGTTCAAAGGAGATGGGGCGCCAGGATCCGGGCAATCGTTCGCTCATGGCGTTGACGAGGGAGGCCAGCATGATGAGGAGTCCTCCGAGTCCTATGACGCCAAATCCGGGAGTAACAAATATTTCGATCCCAATAAGCAGTACTCCGAGCAGGAAGAAGAGTACATCTTCCATGCCGGAGAGACCCGCGATATGATGACCGAAGAAAAAGAGTAGCAGACACGTGCCACCGAGCAACCCGAAGACCCCGAAGCCGGGAGTTTTGAATTCGAGCCAGAGTCCACCCATGCCGATGATCATGAGAATGGGGGCTATCTTGGCAATAGAGCGGGCAATGGTTTCGGCTCCGGTCACTTCAATAACGCGTTGTTCGGCGTTGGGTAAACCGATGGTGACGAGAAGCTCATCTAGGTTTTTGACGGTGCCGCTGGAGAGCAGGCTACGCTTGGGGCGACCGACGAGTTGTTCGGCTTCGGTGTTGGTGAGCGTGAGAAGGCGACCGGCTTCGCTGATGACTTTTTTACCGACTTTATATTCGATGTCGGCTCGAACCATCGCTTCGCCGAGTTGGGGATCGTGTCCGCCTTGTTCGGCGGCGGCGCGAACCATGGCGGAGACGGCGGAGGTCATCTTTTCCTGAACTTCCTCGGGCATTTCTTGGGCGCCTCCCATGGGCGACATCATCATGGGGGTGGCGGCTCCGATCACGCTGCCGGGTGCCATGTAGATATCACCGGCAGCGAGGGCGATGAAGGCACCGGCGGAGTAGGCACCGTTGTCGACATAGGTGTAGGTGGGAATGTCGTTTTTTCCGATTAGAGAGATGATTTCTCCGGCGGCATTGACGGCTCCTCCGGGCGTGTTCATATGAAAGATGATGGCGTCGGCGTTGTTTCGTACGGCGTCATCATATCCGCGTCGAACGACGTATAAAAGTGCGGGTTCAATCATGCCTTTGATGGGAATGATGGTAACGGTTCCGTTGGTGGAGGGCAGTTGCGCGTGGGACGGTGCGGTGGCGAGGAAGCAGAGACTGAGCGTGATGAGTAGACTTTTCATAGGTTCAATGTACGCTTTCATATTATAGTTCGCTACTGAAAAAAAGGTGTGCATGTAATATCTTTTTTCGGCTTAAGTGTGGCTTGGCTTACAGTGGATGGAGATAAAGCAGATGAATTGGAGTGGTAAAAGAGTGTTGGTGACGGGGGGGGCGTTGCGAATTGGTAGAGCATTTTCGGAGGCGTTTTTGGCGCGGGGAGCGGAGGTGGTGGTTCATTATCATCGTTCGCAGGCGGCGGCAGAGGCATTGTCGGACGTTACCGTGTGTGCCGATTTGGAAGATGAGCGTGCGGTCTGTCAGATGATGGATGAGGTGGGACCGATTGATGTGTTGGTGAATAATGCTTCTTTGTTTACGCGAGATCGTCTTGGTGAGGCGACGCCGGCGCGTGCGTTGCGGGAGCTGCAGGTAAATTTGTTGGCGCCGTTGGAGTTGATACGCCGGTTTGCAGCGCAGTCAAGGGGGGGGGCGGTGCTCAATTTGTTGGATCGTCGTATTGAGGCGCATGATACGAGTTGTGTGCCGTATACTCTATCGAAGGCGGGATTGGCAGAGCTAACGCGGTTGGCGGCGTTGGAATTGGCACCTGAGATTCGGGTGAACGGTGTGGCTCCGGGGCCGGTGTTGCCGTCGCCATCTTGCAGTGAGGCGACGTTTCATGAGCGGAAAGGCGTGATTCCGTTGGAGCGGGTTCCCAAGGTGGAGGAGGTGGTGGAGGCGGGACTGTTTCTATTGGAAAGTGAATCGGTGACGGGTCAAATTGTGTTTGTGGATGGGGGACAGCATCTGTTGGGAAATGGAGTGTGATGATGGATCGTATTTATATAGTGGATTTGGAAGTGATGAGCTTGATCGGGGTGTACGCTGAGGAGCGGGACGCAAAACAACTGTTGGTTGTGAATGTCGCATTGGGATGTGATCTACGCACGGCGGGTGCTTCGGATCGGTTGGAGGATACGGTCGATTATCATCAGTTGGAGCAGCGCATATTGCGGTTGGCGGGGCAGAGCGAGGCGGAGCTGATTGAGACGTTGGCCGAGCAGATTGCGGCCTTGGCGTTGGAGGATGCGCGGGTGGTGGAGACGGTGGTTCGGATAGATAAACCGGGGGCACTGGATGCAGCGAAGGGTGCGGCGGTGGAGATTGTTCGCGCGCGGTGATGGGCTTTTGGTGAGCTAGTTTATCGCGCCGTCGAAGCGTCCCATGGCGCGGAATTTTTCGTAGCGCTCGGATTGTATTTCTTCGGGGGTTTTCTTGGTGAGTTCGTCGAGTTGTTCGACAAGAGCAGCTTTCAGCAACGATGCGGCAGCTTCGAGATCGGTATGGGCGCCACCGGGGGGTTCGGGGATGATGTGATCTGCGAGACCTAGTTCAAGTAGGTCTTTGCCGGTGATTTTGAGGGCTTCGGCAGCTTGATCGGAGTAGGCGCGGTCTTTCCAAAGAATGGCGGCGCAGCCTTCGGGTGAGATAACGGAGTAGTAGGCGTGTTCGAGAATGAGAATACGGTTGCCGATGCCGATGCCGAGAGCCCCGCCGCTACCGCCTTCACCGACAATCACACAGATGATGGGGACGTTGAGGGTGAACGATTCGCGGAGGTTAACGGCGATGGCTTCGGCGATGTGGCGTTCTTCGGAGGCGAGTCCGGCATAGGCACCTTTGGTATCGATCAGGCTGATGATGGGAAGGTTGAATTTATGGGCCAGTTTCATCATGCGAAGGGCTTTGCGGTAGCCTTCGGGATGGGCGCAGCCGAAGTTGCACTCGACGTTGGACTTGGTGTCGCGCCCTTTCTGAGAGCCGAGGATCATGACGCGTTGGTTGCCGAGGGTGGCAAAGCCGCCGATGATGGCGCGGTCGTCGCGATGAATGCGGTCGCCGTGAATTTCGATGAAATCGGTTGTCATTGCCTCAATGTAGTCGCGGGTGTAGGGCCGGTTGGGGTGGCGGGCGACTTGAACTTTTTGCCAGGCGGTTAGGTTTTGGTAGATCTCTTTGCGCATGGAGGCGATTTTCTGTTCCATGTTTTCGATTTCGCCGGTGACGTCTATTTGCTGTTCGCTACTAAATTGTTTTAGTTCAGCGAGTTTTGTTTCTAGCTCAGCGATGGGCGCTTCGAAAGGTAGTTTTGCGAGTTCACTCATGAAAGCTCCTTAATTATTCGACGATGGTAACACGGGATTTTCGGGGAACGATATCAAAAAGTTCTTCAACATCTTCGTTAAACATTCGCACGCAACCGGCGCTTGATTGTGAGCCGATGCTGTTGCGCTCCCATGTTCCGTGAATGCCAAATCCTTTTAGATTTGGATTTTCAGTGGATTTGAGTGCCATCCAGCGTGTGCCAAGGACATTTTCCGGATCGCCGTATTCAATGAGACGGTTGTCTGTAGGACGTGTCCATGGGGGATCGATTATTTTATCGTAGATAAAGAATTCAACGGCGGGGGTTTTTCCGAACTCTCCCGTTCCGACAGGGTAGCGTTTGAAGAGTTGGTTGTTGAGAAGCAGGTCGAGGGTGTTCTTTGTTTTGGATACTTGCACGGTGAACGTTCCTTGAAAAACAAGTAGGCGGGCGCCGACGCGGATGGTGTCGGTTTGCATGTTGTTCATGGATTTAATGAGGGCGATGGTGGTGTTGTAGGTGCGGGCAATTTTCTGGAGGTAGTCACCGCTTTGCACCGTGTAAAAGGTTTTTCCTTCCATGGGAAGGGCTGAATTAAGTCGTTGAATGTTGATCTGTCCGAGTAGGTTAATGACGGCGGGAGTGGGTTGAGTGAGCAGCGGTTGAAGGCGTTCGTATGCCTGCTCAATTTGTCCGTTTTTCAAGGCTTGTTCGGCAAGCGATAGCTGATTGGCAGAGGCGGGTTCGAGGTCAGGTTGGAGGAGAAGCTTGGGCTCGATATCGAGCGGCTCGGTTTGCGGCTGATTTGTCGTTGGTTGTTGAGAGGTGGGCTGTTCCGTGATGGTAGGTTCTTTTTCCGGCTGTTTGCGTTGGTAGAGGTAGAGACCAAGTACGATCAACTGAATGAGCACGATGATGCCGAATACAGTGCGCCAGCGGCGAGTTCGATTTCCGGGCCTAGGGCCTGCGTATATTGGTCTTTCCATTGCTATCTCGTATTATTGCGATGAAGGATAACGATGCCGAAAATTATGGGGGCTGGCAACGCTTTTAAAATGATGAATCCGACGGCTTGGCTTTCAATCACTCCTTGTGATGGTTCTTTTTCACTTGCCGATCCTTTTTTTT
>CENU01061302.1_pt1 | contig 11896 bp, 9 predicted proteins | sample 361331 | NCBI WGS metagenome assembly CENU01 (sample SAMEA2619766, study PRJEB7988) | marine metagenome | isolation source: saline water (ENVO:00002010), including
GGCCACATAAAAGTTTTATAATAAAAACCTGCAGGGAAGAATATATTTAAAAAATTGTTTATTGCCCCAACATCAAAATTTACACTAGGAAAGCAATTTATACTCTTCGCTTCTAGACCCTCAAAGAGCTCTTGCTCTGTCGCACGACAGTTTGGATCAGTTTCTCCGTTTCTATACAATTGAACTATCGCATACGGCTCATCAACTCCAGCTCCAAAAAAACCTCTAGGTCTATGATACTTAAAACTTCTACCAACTAAATGAACTCCATTTGCAATTAGTGCGGAAGCAAGTGTATCACCCTCATAACCAAAGTATTTTTTTCCATTAAATTTAAATGAAATTTTTTTATCTCTATTGATTAGTCCTGTTTCATTTAATCGAAAATTTTGTGACATTTTTAAATTTATTTATTAATCTCTTCTGTTTTATATATTTCATGAGAAACTGTATCTCTTTCAACTTTAATCCATTGTCTACAACCACTAATGTGTTGCCAAAGTTCAGTATGTTTTCCTCTCGGGCTTTTTCTAAAGTAAACAAATGTATCCCATTCTTTATCCGATACTTCTTTATTAAGCTCAGGTCTTTTTACAGTTGCGTCTCCACCATACATAAATTCATTTTGAGATCTCATCCCACAATACGGACATTTAATATAGAGCATCTATGAAATCCAAGTTTTGGTTCCAAGTCCTTTTTCGTCAATTAAATGACCTGAATTAAACCTGTTTAAATTATATCCTGAATTAAGCTCATGTACTCTATCTTGTGCTATTGTATGGGCAAATGTCCATCCTGAAGCTGGAGTTGCTTTGAATCCTCCATAACACCATCCACAATTTAAATATAAACCTTCAATATGTGTCTTATCAATTATTGGAGAACCGTCCATAGACATATCCATAATTCCTCCCCATGTCCTTAACATTTTTAATTTACTAAGAAATGGAAACATTGCTATACCCTCTGTTAAAACATGCTGAAGAGTAGGAAGATTACCTCTTTGGGCATAACTATTGTACCCGTCTAAATCTCCACCCATCACCATCTCACCTTTATCTGATTGGCTGCAATAAAAATGACCTGCACCAAAAGTGACAACATTATCTAATATTGGTTTTATAGGTTCTGAAACACATGCTTGCAATAAATGAGTTTCTATTGGCAAATTCATATTCAACATTTCAGCAAGCACAGATGTGCTACCTGCAACACATAAGCCTACTTTTTTTGCTTTTATATTTCCTCTTGAAGTTTTTATTCCTTTTATCTTTCCATTAACAACATCAAAACCATTAACCTCGCAGTGTTGGATAATATCAACTCCCATTGAGTCAGCTTGACGTGCATATCCCCATGCAACAGCATCATGTCTTGCTGTTCCTCCACTTGGCTGCAATAAACCACCAAAAATCGGAAACCTAACATTTTCTGAAAAATCTAACATAGGAACTAATTTTTTTATTTCTTCTCTTCCTAAAAGAACTGCATCAATTCCATTAAGTTTCATAGAGTTTCCTCGTCTTGAATAAGCATTCATCTGTGCATCTGAGTGTGCAAGGTTTATAATTCCTCTTGGAGAATACATAACATTAAAGTTTAAATCTTGACTCATTGTTCTCCACAAATCCATACCGAATTCATAAAACAAGCCGTTTTCGTCATGCATGTAATTTGATCTAAGAATTGTAGTATTTCTTCCGACGTTTCCTCCTCCAATCCATCCCTTTTCAACAATAGCAACATTTGTAATATTATGCTCTTTGGCAAGATAATAAGCTGTTGCCAGACCGTGACCACCTCCTCCTATAATTATTACGTCATATTCAGATTTAGGAGTTGGATCTTTCCAGGCAACCTCCCAGTCTTTATGACCTTTAAAGGAGTTTTTTATAAGATTAAATACTGAGTATTTTTGCATAATTAAATTTTATAGTAATAAATATATATAGTTCTTTATTTTTTTTATATATATTTTTTAGAACTTTAAAAAATCCACAAAAAGAGATATTAATTCAACTCCAATTGTAAAATTTATAAAAAGTATCAAGCATAATGTCAAAAACAGATATACAGATAGCGCGAGAAGCAAAAATGGAACCTATTAATAAGGTTCTCTCAAAAATAAATATTCCAGATAATCCTGATACTTTTAGTCCCATGGGAAGACATATTGCCAAAATAAATCTCGAATATATCGACAAGCTTAAAGATAAAAAAAATGGGAAACTTATTTTAGTCACTGCAATCACCCCAACACCTGCAGGAGAAGGTAAGACAACGGTATCAGTTGGATTATCAGATGGAATAAACAAAATCGGAAAAAGATCAATAGTATGTTTAAGAGAACCTAGTTTAGGACCATCATTTGGAATGAAAGGAGGCGCAGCAGGAGGAGGATATGCGCAAGTAGTTCCTATGGAGCAAATTAATTTACATTTTACTGGAGACTTTCATGCAATTACTTCAGCTCATAACCTTTTGTCAGCGCTTATAGATAATCATATCTATTGGGGAAACAAATTAAATATAGATGATAAAAAAATAGTATGGAAAAGGGTTATGGATATGAATGATAGAGCTTTAAGAGCAATAGATATTAATACTAAAGGAGTTGCAAAAGATTTTACAAGAGAAGATGGGTTTGATATTACAGTAGCCTCAGAAATAATGGCTATATTTTGCTTGTCGAACAATTTGAAAGATCTAGAAAAAAGAATTGGAAATATAACAATTGCCTATAATAAAAAAAATCAACCAGTTTATGCAAAAGATTTAAACGCTCATGGTCCTATGACAGTTTTACTTAAGGAAGCAATTAGACCAAATGTTACTCAAACTTTAGAAAATAATCCTGCATTAATACATGGAGGTCCATTTGCTAATATTGCTCACGGATGTAATTCTGTAATTGCAACGAAAGCAGCTTTAAAGTTGTCTGACTATGTGGTTACTGAAGCAGGATTTGGTGCTGATCTTGGAGCTGAAAAATTTATGGATATAAAATGTAGAAAATCAGGTTTGAAACCAAGTTGTATAGTTATTGTTGCAACAATTAGAGCATTAAAAATGCATGGTGGTGTTGAGAAAGAAGATTTAAAGAAAGAAAATATAGAAGCTTTGAAGAAAGGCTTTGTAAATTTAGAAAGACATATAAATAATATTAAAAAATTTGGAGTAGAAGCAGTAATTGCAATTAATCACTTTGTAATGGATACTGAAAAGGAAACAAAGTCTTTAGAGGAATACTGTAAAAATCTTGGTGTAAAAGTAAGTAAATGCACTCATTGGTCTGACGGTGGAGAAGGAACTAAAGATTTGGCAAAAAAAGTTGTTGAAGTATGTGAAAATTCAAATTTAAATAACTTTAAATTTTTGTATGATGAAAATGATGGGCTTTGGAATAAAATAGAAAAAATTGCTAAAGAAATTTATAAAGCAAATAAAATTACTGCAGATAAGGAAATTAAAAGTCAGCTAGAAGCATTTGAAAAATCTGGTTACAAAAATCTACCAGTTTGTATTGCTAAGACACAATATAGTTTTTCCGTAGATCCTAAATTAAAAGGCGCACCTGAAGGCCATGAAATACCTATAAGAGAAGTTAGATTATCTTCAGGGGCAGAATTTATTGTAGTGGTTTGTGGATCTATTATGACTATGCCTGGATTGCCGAGAGTTCCAGCTGCTGACTCGATTAAACTAAATGATAAAGGGGAAATAGAAGGATTATTTTAATTTTTCTAATTCATCCCAAAAATACTCTGCCAAATTTATACCTGTTAAAATTTTATATTGTGGTAGGCCTGTAGGAGAAGTTACATTTATATCTCCAATTAAATACCCATCAACAAAATCAATTCCAGCAAAGAAAATGTTATTTTTTACTAAACTTCTAGCAACAATTTTTGATATCTTAAGTTCCTTAGCATTTAATTTGGTTGAGTATGCTACTCCACCTTGAGAAATATTTGATAAATTCGAACCTTTTTTTGGTTTTCTTCTTATTGCACCTTTTACTTTGCCATTTATTATAAAAACTCTTTTATCGCCCTTTTTAACTTTATGGAGATATTTCTGAACCATTACGTGACCAAATTTATTTACATACGTACTAATTTTTTTTTTCTGCAGCTTGTTAGAAATAAACAAAATATTTTTTCCTGCATAACCATGAATTGGTTTAATGACAATTTTTTTATTTTTACTTAAAAAGGAATTTATTTCTAATATATTTTTGGTAAAGATTGTTTTAGGCATAAATTTTAAAAAATTGGAGGAAAAGAATTTCTCAGACACATTTCTAATTGCTGTAGGATTATTAATAATCTTCTTTGAATTAATATTATCTAAAAAATGCGTCGAATTAATATAATCCATATTGAATGGAGGATTTTGTCTAATAAGCACATATTTCACTTTAGCGAGATTAAATTTTTGTTTGTTTACGACTTTATAAAAATTTTTCTTATTTTCATAAAATTTAATTATTTTTCCATAAACAATAGTTTTTGAGTTAATCAAATTTAAGTCTTTAGTTTCATACCAAATAACTGAATAACCTCTTTTTTGTGCTTCCAGAGCCAATAAGATCGTAGTGTCAGTTTTAATATTAATATCTTTTAATTTGTCCGACTGTATTGCAACAATTTTTTTCATTTTTTAAAATTATTTAAATATTCTTCAGCTTTCGTAAGATTATTCTTCAATATATTTTCTATATTTTTTAAAAAAACAGATTCATTTTTTCCATTTTCATTAAGATAAGATCTTTTTTCTAAACCTTTTTTAGAAATTTGAAGAAGTTTAATAGACCAAAACAATATATCTTGGTGATTAATTTCTGTTCTTAAACCTTTTTTACATGACTCTGCATAAGCATTTTTGATTTCATCTTTGTCCCAATCTTTAATAATTTCAAAAGTCTCATCTAAATTCCCATATAGTAATCCTGTAAAAAAGGCCGGACCTGCACAGTGACAGTCCCATTCACAAGCGTCTAGTGATCTTAATTCAATATATTTCTTTAATCTTAACTCTGTAAAGATAGTTGATAAATGTAATTCAAGATTTTCGCTGTTGGCCTCTTCATGACTTACTAAATCTTTATACGTTTTTTCCCTGGGAAAATTATATTCATTATTTTTGTAATAAAAAAGCAATGGAAAGTTCAAAGCAAAATCTGCATATTTTTCAAACGTTACTTCATCTAAAAAGAAATCAGGTAAGCCTGCTCTCGAAGTATTCTGCCAAACCTTTGTTCTATAAGACAGATAACCAGTTGGATCACCTTGTTTAACTGCAGAATTTGAGAATAAAGCGACAGTTAGCGGCGTTAAAAAAGAAATTATTTTAAATTTTTTTGTAAAATCCTCCTCAGATGAATAGTCTAAATTAATTTGAGTACCACAAGTTTGGTACATCATTTCTAAACTTAATTTGCCTTTTTTTGGCATTTCCTTAGTCATAACCTTGTATCTCTTTTTTGGGTTATTTGGAGAATTTTGTAAAGCTGTAATAGGATCGTAACCTATTGAAAGAGTTTCAAGTCCTAAGTAAGCACATGCTTCATCTAATTGTTTTTGAAATTTGAATGACTCAGCACACACTTGATGAACGTTTTCACATAACCCGCCTGATAACTCAATTTGGTTACCAGGTTCTAATGTAATTGACTGTTTATTGTTATTTAAACCAATTAAATTGTTATCTTCGCTAATTTCTTTCCATCCAAACTTTTTTAAAAAACTAAGAACATCTTTAACCTGTTTGTAGTTTGCGCGTGATTTTGAATTAATGTCAAATAAAAATTTTTCATTTTCTACACCAATTGAAAATTTTTTTTTATAACCATTTTTAAAATACTCAATTATATCGTCTTTTGAGTTAATTTTCATTTATAAAATCTAACCAATTTTTAAGTTCTACCATTCTTGAATCTTTATCAGATAATTTCTTCTCACCTTCTATAATTTTTACATGTGCGTCTATTTCTTCTTTATCAGCAAATGCTTTTTTATCTAGGAGACGTTCTTTTCTAAAATGAATTAGACTTATCATCTTACTATAGGTAATTTCTGGATGATATTGAATTCCCCATATATTACTTACGCCTGATTTAAAATTTACACCCATAACTTTATTAATTGAATTTGAGGCTAATAACGTAGAGCCTTCTGGCAAACTTACTACTTCATCGAAATTAAAAGCTGGAGTATTAAATTTTTTTTTTTTATTTTTGTAAATAGGGTGTTTTAAACCATTTTGATTTATCTCAATATTATGAGCGATCCCTCTATGGGCGCCTCTTTCACATTTTTTAACTTCTCCACCAGCTACAGTTACAGCAACCTGCATTCCCCAACATATAGCTAAAATAGATTTAATTTTGTTTTGGCACTCTTTCATAAATTCAAGTTGTCTTCTTATCTCTGGTGTATCATTATAAATATTAAGACTACTTCCTCCCCAGATTAATCCATTATATTTGCCTAAATCTTTAATTATGTCTGATATATTTTTATCTGATGATGGATTGACAGTATCTATCTCTAAATTTTTAGTAAAATAACTTATGCTATCTTTTAAACTCTCTGTATGAGTTTTAATACCACCATCTGTAAAACTTTGATTTTCTTCCCTTAAATTTCCTTCAACAATTAATATTTTTTTCATTAAAATAATTCCCCAGAAATACTATTTTGATACAAAATTTTGAAATCTTTCAAAGTAAGCTTTTTTGGATTAGTTGCAGTTGATGGATCATCTAGCGCCATTTGTGATAACTCATCTAAATCAATTTTTTTGGTATCAATAACATCAGACAGTTTGTGGGGTATTTGTAAATCATTTCTTATCTCTAGAACCCATGCTATAAAGCTATCAAAAGTTTTATTTAAACCAAGAAAATTACAAATAGATATAACCCTATTTTCAATTTCATTCTTATTAAATGTTAATACATAGGGCATAAATATTCCATTTGATAATCCATGATGTATATTAAATTTTGCATTAACTGGATGACTTAAAGAATGAATTGCCCCAAGACCCTTTTGAAATGCGGTTGATCCCATGCTCGCGGCTGTTAATAAATTCATTCTTGCTTCAATATCTTTTCCATTTTTAACTGCTTTGATTAAAAAATTCTTAATCAAATTCATACCCTCTAAAGCAATGCCGTCAGCCATAGGATGAAAGCCGGGTGCACAATATGCTTCTAAGTTATGAGCTAAAGCATCCATTCCGGTTGATGCAGTTAACCGCGGTGACAAACTGAGAGTTAAAGTAGGATCCAATATTACAATTGAAGGTAAAAATTTTGGATGAAATATAATTTTTTTTTCAAAAGTTTTTTCATTTACTATAGCTGAAGCTCTTCCTGTTTCAGAACCAGTTCCAGCTGTTGTTGGGACTGCGATTATATTTGGGATATTCTTAGAGTTTGCCCTTTTCCAATAATCACCTATATCTTCAAAATCCCAAATTGGTCTTGACTGACAACTCATAAAAGCAACTGCCTTACCAACATCTATTGCGCTCCCGCCTCCAAATGCGATAACTCCATCATTATTAAATTTCTTATATAAATTTTTTCCATCCTCAACATTTTTACCGGTAGGATTTCCTGAAAAATCAGAAAAAATTTTCAGATCTTTGAACTCTTTTGATAGAACATCGATGGCTTTTTTTGTAATATCTAGACCTACTAAATCTTTATCAGTAACAAACAAAGGATTTTTAAATTTTAGCAATGAGCATGCATTTAAAATCTCATTAAATCTATTTTCCCCTGCCCAAATTTTTGTTGGATAATTCCAATTTGATTTCATTACCAATTTATATTTAATTTTTTATTTTTACATATCGTATTTAAAATATTAAACATTAGTGGAAATTTATTTCTTTCTAGCTTTCTAAAAATCGTGGGACCTATCTCTTTTGCCAGTTGTGCACCTTCAACAGTAATTTTCTTCATAAATTTCCTTTTCGCACTTTTAAATAAATAACCTTCACCAAGATATTTTCCCATTTGACTATTTCTTCCACCAATAACACTCACATAAAGATCACCAAGTCCAGCTAGGCCATAAACAGTTTTTGATTTACCACCGAATTTTTCGACAAAATTTGACATTTCTGAGATAGATCTATGAATTAAAGAAGCTGCAGTATTATTATAATCTTTTTTTTTGTTATTCTGCGATATATTTACACTGCTTAAACCTTCAGATGCACCGATTAGCATAGAATAAATATTTTTTATTGCACCACATAGTTCAACGCCCTTAATATCATTAGAAATTTCAGTCGAATAATATTTTGTACTAATGATTTTTTGTAAATATTTCGCATTTTGAATGTTAGAATTTGCAATTACAGTACCAGTTCTAATTCTATTAGCTAATTCACCAGCAAGGCATGGTCCTTTGATTGCTGAAATATTAATGTTTTTAATACCATTGATAGCAAATATTTTTTTTATTTTATCTGTAAGTGTAATTATCTTTCCTTTTGATACTGAAAGTCCTTTTGTTAATAAGATTATTTTGTGCTTTTTTTTATAATTTTTTAAAAGTACATTTGCAAACCAATCAATTCCTGGTGAACTCACAGCGCCAACAATAATATCAGCATCCTTTATTATGCTATCCAAGTTTTTAAATTTTTCAATAGTTAGTTTTTTTGGAAGCTTTGTTTTAAGTAAAGGATGTAAATAGTTTTTTTTTAAATTATTAATTAATTTGTCCTCTAAATGAGTTCCTACTAGAAATGTTCTATTTCTATTATCAATGCAAGGAAGTGTAAATGCCGATCCCATTGAACCAGCTCCTATAATTACTATTTTTTTCATAAGTCTTGAATCTTAATCCTGACCTAATAATTTTTTTTGTTTTTCTGCCCAAGTACGTATTAAATTATCTACAGCTAAACCAATAAATGCTACACACAGCCCTAGCATTAATCCGTTTCCAGTTCCTTGTCTATCTGATAAAGCTTTTAATATATATTGACCTAGATCAGTTGTGCCTATCATCGCTCCAATTATCACCATAAAAAGTGCAAAAACTACTGTTTGATTTATCCCAAGCATCATATGAGGAAATGCTAGAGGCAATTCTATTTTTAACCATCTCTGTAATCGATTTACACCAGACATTGATCCTGCATCGTGCAAAGCTGATGGAACACTTCTTAATCCTTCTATCGTATATCTTGTTGCTGGAATTGTTGCATAAATTACTACTGCAATTAAAACCGAAGTGTCAGTAACTCCAAATAACATAATAACTGGTATTAAGTAGATAAATGACGGAAACGTCTGTAAAGTATCACAAACTCCTAATGTTATTCTAGTGCTAGTTTTAGTTTGAGCACTGAGTGTTCCAATTATTACACCAAAAATACCTGAAACTATTACTCCGAATGTTGCCATATACATTGTAATTAAGGCTCTATCCCACCACTCTGTTAAAGCTATAAACAATGTAAAGCTTCCAACAACAAATGCAGATCTTAAACCTCCAATAATATAACCAGTTCCCATAAACAAAATGAATGTAGCAACTACCGGCATTCTCAAAAATGCATTTTTCATCGGTATTAAAACATCTACTATTAACCATGTATTAAATACTTTTAGTGGATCAAAAAAATTATCTAATATCCAATCAACACCTGAGTTCCAAAAGGCTTCCGTTGAAATGCCTTTGTTGTGAGGTACCATAAACAAATAATTAAAACCTTCTTTAAAATAAAAAGTTCCTAAATATGAAAAAATATATCCTCCAAAAATAACTCCAACAAATAAAATTAAATATTTATTTCTTTGAAAAAAAGTAGGATTTTCAAAATAATTTATTTGCTTGTTCGCCCAAGCCAAGGATAGTTTGTCTAATAAAACTGCGATCAATGTAATACAAATTCCTGCTTCGAGTGCTAAACCAATTCTTAATTGATTAAGAGCTAAAAGTAAGTTCCAGCCAAGACCTTTAGCGCCAATAAATGAAGCAATCACAGCCATGGCTAAACACTGCATTATTACTTGATTTACCCCGATTAGTATATCTCTTCTAGCTGTGGGAATTAAAACTTTGAATAATAGTTGAATGTCACTGCATCCACTCATCTTTCCTGCTTCTATTACTTCAGGTGACACTTTTCTTAAACCTAGCAATGTAAGTCTAACCATTGGCGGAGTTGCAAAAATAATTGTCGCGATGGCTCCAGCATGATCACCAATTCCAAACAAAACCATTATAGGTACAAGATAAGAATAGTGAGGCATCGTTTGAGCAACGTTTAGAAGTGGATTGAGAATATTTTCTACTCTCTTACTTCGATAAGCCCAAATCCCAAATGCAAGACCTAAAATAAAAGATATGGGTGCTGCCACCATTACAAAAGATAAAGTTTGCATTGAAGGTTTCCACTGACCAAAAGCTGAAATATAAATCATTGTTAATCCAGCAAATATTGCAAGATTCCTTCCATTCAATTTATATCCTAATAAAATTGCTCCACCTGCAACAATAGTCCAAGGAAGCCCCGGTAGTTCAGCCCAAGGATTAGCATCTAACCAATCCCAACTGGTAAAGGCAACAACCGTCTCAACACCTCCAATTAAAATTTCTCTAATAAACTCAATCATAAAAAGCATAGATCTTGAAATAATTCTTGTAATATGAAGTACTATAGGACGTGTTTTAGTTTCTTGTATATCACTATCAAAATATTCTATAGGAGCCCAGTCGTTTAACAAAAAAAATACAGAATCATTTATCCATCCTGGCATCCAAGCAATAAAAGCAGGAAGTCTCCAAAAAACACTATATTTAGTTTGGTCTAATTTATCTTTATCAATAAATTCTGTTCCTGCTTTCGCAAACTCATATCCCTCTGGTATGTCAATTGCGAAGCATAATCCGAAGAAAATAATTAATAAGAAAGCCCATTGAATAGATTTAGGATATTTTTGAATTATGCCCATATAGTTTTAAGATTGTTCTTTGCCTCTGCCAAAAACAGTTTGAATTATTTTCGAAGGTTTAACACTTCCGATAATTTTATTATCTTTATTTACAACACTTACGGATTTATCTTGATTTAAAATTTTTTCTGCAACAGTTTCAATAATCGCATCTTTAGATACTGTTATATTGCTTTTATTTTCTCCTTGAGCAACTGGATCCATAATAGCTTCAATTTTTAATACTTTTTCTCTAGGAACTTCTTCAGTAAATTTTCTCACATATTCCGTTTTTGGATTTAATACAATATTTGCTGGGGTATCTAACTGTTCGATCAGACCATCTTTCATAATGGCAATTCTATCTGCGAGCCTAAGTGCTTCATCAAAATCATGTGTTATAAAAAGAATTGTTTTATTTAAAACTCCTTGCAGTCTTAAAAATTCATCTTGCATTTCTTTCCTAATTAAAGGGTCAAGGGCAGAAAATGGTTCATCTAAAAACCAAATATCTGGTTCAACGGCTAATGAACGAGCTATACCAACCCGTTGTTGTTGACCTCCAGATAATTCTCTGGGAAAATAATTTTCTCTTCCTTTTAATCCGACTAACTCAACCATTTCCATGGATTTTTTTATACTATCTTCAGTTTTGTTTCCCTTAATCTGTAATGGAAAGGCGATATTTTCAAGAACAGTTTTATGAGGGAGTAAAGCAAAGCTTTGAAATACCATTCCCATCTTACTTCTTCTTAATTCAATTAATTGTTTATCGTTCATCGAAAGAAGATCTTGTCCTTCTATATATATCTTTCCTCCTGTTGCATCTGTTAACCTTGAAATGCATCTAAGAAGAGTAGATTTCCCTGAGCCCGATAATCCCATTACTACAAGCATTTCTCCCTTTGAAACTTCAAATGAAGC
>CENU01036661.1_pt1 | contig 11892 bp, 11 predicted proteins | sample 361331 | NCBI WGS metagenome assembly CENU01 (sample SAMEA2619766, study PRJEB7988) | marine metagenome | isolation source: saline water (ENVO:00002010), including
ATTGCACTGCCTGATATTCTTCTAACAAGACCATTAGCAATACCGGCGGTTACTTCTTCCATGCTGGCACCAGCAGTAGTCAGTACAATTTTAGGCTCGCTACAGTTGGGTCCTGTGATGCTAATGTATTTTTCTGAACATACTTTTTGGTTGATAAAGAGCTTTCCAATGCGAATGAGGTCTTGCCAGTCAATACTCCAGGTTTTTTCACTTTTTCTTATTGGGTTTAGAGCTTGTATGTGTGCTGAGGTATTGCCTGTTTGGCCGTTTCCTTCAATGATTATGAATTCACACCCTTCTAGTTTAAGGTTAAGTTCGTTATTGGAAACCACATAGCAATTGGTTTTGGCAAGCTCTCTTACGCGTTTTAGCCCTTCAATAAAAAAGTTACTTTCCTCTGCAATAAGCACTGATGGGTCTAGGGCCAAAGAGTCTTGCTTGCAACAGTTGATAAATATGTTGTCGGCCGATGTATTGAGCTCTGGAACACGGTTAAAGGGCCTCTCGCGAAAGCTATCCCATAACCCAGACATTTCTAGTGTTTGAGAGATATTTGGACTTAATTCGCAAGATTTGGGATCAACATCAGGTGTGGCTTCAATGATGATGGAAACCAAGGCTCTTTTTTCCCCACGATTTACTGAATGAATCTTGCCAGCAACGGGCGACCTTACGTTAAATCCAGGATTGGTTTTGTCTTCGAAAAGTGGTGAAGCTTGATCAACCACATCACCTTCTCTAACGAGTATTTTTGGCTTTAAACCAAAATAATCTTCCGGCAATACAGCGTTAAACTTTGGTCTTATTTCTTCTAAATTACTTAAATTGTCTACAGAGCCATGCAGAGGAATATTCAGGCCCCCTTTGACTTTAATTTTTTTCATTTATTGTTGTTTCGGGTATCTAGTTAAATTAACACCAAGGACTTTTTTCAAGAGCCTTACAACTTGTTTGGAGTAACCATACTCGTTATCGTACCAACAGTAAATAGTTACATTATTAAAATTGCTAATTGTTGCTTGTGAGTCATAAACAACAGCAAATTCATTGGAATAAAAATCGGATGAAACTGCATCAATGGCATTTGAATAGTCCAATGTTTGTCGCAAGCTAGATCTAAAGGCTGCTTTTCTGAAGGTTTCGTTCAGTTCGTCAACGCCAACCCCTTTTTTCAGAGTTAAATTCATTATGGCCAGACTAACATTAGGCGTCGGTACTCTAATCGCATTTGCAGTAAGTTTTCCTTTCATCTCAGGTAAAATTTCTGCGACCGCTTTGGCAGCCCCAGTATCGGTAATAACCAGATTTAAGGCTGCACTTCTTCCCCTTCTATCCGAAGGATGATAATTGTCTATTAGGTTCTGATCATTGGTATATGCATGAACCGTTTCAATGTGGCCATTTTGTATCTTGTATTTCTCATCAACAAGCTTAAGCACAGGGACTATGGCGTTTGTTGTGCATGATGCTGCGGCAATCAGCTTATCGGTGTCTTTAACTTTATCATCATTTACTCCATAGACGATATTTTTAACTTTTGCTTTACCGGGGGCTGTCAAAATAACCTTGTCAATTGAAGGGTTTTTTAGGTGCTGGCTTAAGCCTTCTTCGTCTCTCCAGACACCAGTATTATCGATTAAAGTTGCACGTTTAATACCTAAGGATTTATAGTCAATTTTGTTTGGTGCACCGCTTTCAATAAAGAATACCTCATTGCCGTTAATGATCAGTGAGTTATTGGTTTTATTCACTCTGATGGTGCCAGGAAATTCTCCGTGCACTGAGTCGTTTCTCAATAAGCTAGCACGCTTAATTAAATCATCGGCATCCTTAGCTCCACGCACTACTACACCGCGCAAGCGCCAGACTGCACCAGGGCCAGTATCGGATATTAAAATCCTAGTTAACAACCTCCCTATGCGCCCAAAACCAAAAAGAACAACGTCCTTAGGTCTTAGAGGATACGCTCGCTTGGTTCTAATATTTTCTTCGAGATGTTTTTCTGTGTATTTGATTGGGTCAAGCTGGTCGTTTTCTAGCAAGTAAGATACCAACTCACCTAAGTCAATTTCACAAGGCAAGAGCTTTAATTTTGAGATGCATTCAAGCACTGGAAAGGTTTCAACCTCACTGAGCTCACTGCCTTCAACCTCACGCACAAATCTATGCAATTGCATAATTTCAAGCGCTGATGAATTAACAAGAGGTCTGCCGTACATAAGGATTTTAACCCCATTCCTGTAAAGCTTACCAATGATTGGCACCATGGATTCAGCAAGAGCTTCTCTCCACTTCCAGTCACCAAAGTAATCGTCAACCTTTGGTCGTCGACGTTTATCTGGGTTAAATCTCTTTACCAATTTAGCTTTCTGAGTACTTTTTTAAATAGAAGTCTGCGCTACCAAAAACATTGGCAATTGAGACCAATCGTTTTAAATAGTGTCCTATTGACATTTCCTGAGTAACGCCCATGCCGCCATGCAACTGCACAGCTTCTTCTCCAATCAATTTTCCTGCTCTTGCAACCTGGTTCTTTAAACCATAAGTGAGCTTAGCTTTCTCGTCTTTGTCATCTGTAGCTAAGACTTTTAACAAGAAAGATTTGGCGTATTCTGTTTCCATAAACATATCGACCATGCGATGTTGGAGTACTTGGAATTTTGATAGCGAACTACCAAATTGCTCTCTTTGTTTTGTGTATTCAACAGTGAGGAAGTATGATTTTTCCATTGCTCCAATAGCTTCTGAACAAATACAAACAATAGCCTCTCTAATAACTTCTTCCAGAACTTCTAACGCATTATTTTCTTCAAATACTGCTACTGGTTTGCAGTTAGAAAAAACCAGATCTCCAGATGTAAAACCATCGTAAGTTTTGTAACCAGATAAAGTTAAGCCTTCTGCATTTTTATCAACTAAAGCAAAGCTATAACCATCACCTTTTTTAGTGAATACTATAAAGTGGTCTGCATTAGGTGCGTTTAAGACTGTAGACTTGCTACCATTAAGTAAGCCTTCACCGTTTAGTTCGGTATCAATATTACCTAAAACATACCCTTTTTGAGATTCGTAGTTGGCTAGAGATATTTGCACTTCGCCTGATACTAGTTTTTCTATATAGCTTGCACTTTCTGCAAAGTCAGCACGTCTCAAAACTCCGCCTCCAAGGACAATATTGGCCAAATATGGCTCTACAACTATTGCTTTACCAAATTCCTCAAATACAACACTTAGATCAACCTCATCACCACCAAAGCCACCAAATTCCTCTGCAAAAGGAACGGCAAGCCAGCCAAGTTCAGCAAACATTTTCCAAAGCTCTTTGTCCTGACCAGACTCTGAATTAACGGCTTTCATTCGCGTTTCAAAGTCGTAGTCTGAGCTACAAAACTTAGAGATACTATCTCTTAGAAGCTCTTGTTCTTCTGTATAATTTAAATTCATCCTTCCCCCTAAAGCCCTAGAACTGCTTTAGCTATAATATTTTTTTGTATCTCATTGGTACCACCATAGATGGTAACTTTTCTAAAATTAAGATACTTTGAAGCTACAGACTGAGCGGCTTTTGGAGCCATAACCTCTTGGTTTTCAAAACCATATGGCCCGCCATATGGCAATGCCTCGTGACCAGTAGCCTCCAAGGCTAAGGTTGTTAGTCTTTGCTGTAGTTCTGTACCCTTAATTTTTAGCAATGAAGATTCAGGTCCAGGCCCCTTACCTTCTCTCTCGGCAGCCAAACCTCTCAACTCTGTCATCTCAAGCGCATCAAGGTCAAGATGGAATTGCGCCACTTTTGATATAAACAATGGATCTTCAGCTAATGGTTTTTCATCATGAAATATTTTCTCTGCCCTTTTGGTAAGTGAATTTATAGCACGCCTCATTTGCGGAGCTCCTGCAATTGAACTTCTTTCATGGAAAAGCAAGAATTTAGCATAGGTCCAGCCTTGTCCTTCCTCGCCAACGACATTTTCAGCAGGAACGCGCACATTATCAAACCATACTTCGTTGACTTCATGATCACCATCAATGGTAATGATTGGCTTTACTTCCACTCCCGGAGTTTTCATATCTACAAGAATAAAAGTAATGCCCTCTTGTTTTTTCCCTGTATCGGAGGTTCTAACAAGCACGAAAATCCAATCGGCGTGTTGGCCAAGAGTTGTCCAGGTTTTTTGTCCATTAATTACGTAGTGGTCCCCATCTCTTACAGCCTTGGTCTTTAGTGAAGCCAAATCTGAGCCAGAGCCTGGTTCTGAATAACCCTGACACCACCAGTCATCAAAATTTAAAATCCTTGGAAGAAATTTATCTTTTTGCTCTTGAGAGCCAAAAGTGTAAATGACAGGGGCAACCATTTGTAGCCCAAAAGGGATAAACATAGGGCAACCTTCAAGTGCAAGCTCTCTCAAATATATGTATCTTTTGGTTGCATCCCAACCTGTTCCACCGTATTCAACCGGCCATGAATGACCCATCCAGCCTTTCTTAGCCACAACTTTATGCCATTCCACAACCTCATCTCTAGTGAGATCATCGCCATTATCCATTTTTGCTTTGATATGCTTTGGATATTCCTTATCGAGAAATTCCCTTACTTCCGACTGAAAATCTTGGTCTTCCTTTGAAAAATTTAAGTCCATTTTTTACCCGCTTCCATTCCTATAAAATATTAGATTTCGTAAATTAAAAAATGATATATTAATTTACAATTTGTATTTAAAACTTTATGAGCCCTTTTTTCAAGAAAATAGCCTTACTTTCAACGTTTTCTTCAATTTTATTTTGCGAAGAACAGAGCGTCATTAAGGTTGAAGTTGCCACAATAGTTTGGGATGAAATTACCGTTGATGAAAGCTTCGATGCGGTAAGCAATTATCAGCTTGTCAAAGAGGCTTTAGTGTTAGAAGAGTATCAGGAACCAGAGTTTAATTTCGAGACTTTGGAGCTAGATAGCAATATAACTTTTGATTTTAATTTTCTTGAGATAATTCCCGAATTTCTTGAGAACCAAAGCAACGAAGAGAAAGAGGAACAAATCATTAACCCAAGCTTCTTTAGAGTAATCGAGCGCTCTGAGCACGAATTGAACGGAACAATGCGCAGAATATCCGAGGTTGATGGCCTAGAACTGAACAATCATAAATCTTGGTATCAGCCCTTGGGCTCAGAACAAGAAATGCCCTATATTTTGGTTTCTTCAGAGGACAATCAATGCGTTATTAAGGTGTTTCAATCTCGTTACCCTCGAGTACATGCCAAATGTGCAATGGGGCCAGATGCACTGAGCTCAGTTAGTTTAATCAATAAATCAGAATATAGAATTAGAGAATTGTTGGGGGAGGATTTTGATAGATCAAAAGCTATTAACGAATCAGAGAATACTGATGAGGAGGAGATCCTATATCTTTTGGATGAGCAAAGAAGGATAAAGCTTGATGAGTTTCATTACTTCGATCATCCTAAAGTTGGTCTCTTAGTAGCTGTTTATAAATTTCCAAAAAAAGAAGAAGACTAGCTACTTATAGTAGGCGTTCTCATTGTCTGTATGATCGGTAACATCACGCACACCCTTTATTTCAGGCACTTGATCCAAAAGAGTCTTTTCAATCCCCTCTTTTAAGGTTACATCGACCATTCCACAACCCTGACAGCCGCCACCAAATTGGAGCACAACGTAGTTATCTTTTGTAATCTCCTGGAGGTGAACATTACCCCCATGCGATGCCAATTGCGGATTAATTTCACTGTATAAGACATAGTTAACCTTATCCTCAAGAGAGGCATCCTCTCCTACTCTTGGTACTCTTGAGCTTGGAGCTTTAATTGTTAATTGGCCGCCAAAATTATCTTTGTCGTAGTTCACTTCTGCGTCATCAAGGTATGGCATGCTTAACTCCTCAATAAACAAAGAGAATTTCTCGTATTTAACTACATGATCTGAATCCTTTGACTCTTCTGGTTTGCAAAACGCCAGACAGGTCTCTGCTCTTGGTGTTCCAGGATCTGAGACAAAAATCCTTATGTTGCACTCAAAGTCTTTTTTGGCGATTAGATCAGCAAGATATTCTTGAGCACTTGGAGTAACATTTATCATGTTAGTAATATAAGCCTAAAATGAAAATATTAAAGAATTTGCTGTCATTGCTTTTGGGTGTTGGCCAGAAAGAAACCCTTGAGGACATGCTAAAAAAAGCGCCATTCAGAACGGTATTATTTTTTTTAATTATTGTTTTGACCGTATTTCTATCGGTGGTGCTATTGATAGTAAATATTCTGCTTTAAAGTTTGGATTCCAGCTCTGGTAGCACCTCAAAAAGATCGCCTACCAAACCGTAATCGGCAACTTTGAAAATAGGTGCCTCTTCGTCTTTGTTGATGGCCACAATGGTTTTTGAGTCCTTCATGCCAGCCAAGTGCTGAATCGCTCCTGAAATACCCACTGCAATGTAAAGGTTTGGTGCTACCGATTTTCCTGTTTGTCCAACCTGGTAATCATTGGGAGCAAACCCTGAATCCACTGCCGCTCTAGAAGCTCCAACAGCAGCATTGAGCTTACTAGCAATACCATCTAGAAGCTTAAAATTATCAGCATCTTGCATTCCTCTCCCGCCTGATATAACAATGTCAGCAGACGTTAGTTCTGGTCTATCAGACTCTGTAAGCTCATTTTTTACAAAGGCAGATTTTTTTGAAGAAGTATCGGTTAAAGGCATTTCAACGATTTCAGCATTGCCTGATTCTGCTGATGCTTTATCAAAGGCTGTGGTTCTTATCGAAAGAACATTTTTCTCTTGATTGGTCTTAACCGTTGCGATGCAAGCTCCAGCATAAATTGGTTTTTTGAATGTTGTTTTGTCAATTATCTCAATGACCTCCGAAATTTGTTGAATGTCCAACAGCGCTGCAAATCTTGGAAGGTTGTTTTTTCCGGTCGTGCTTGAGCTGGCTAGAAAGAAATTATAGTCGTTCGCTACTTGCACAACACATTCTGCTATATCTTCAGCAATTTCATTGCCAAATTGACCGTCAACAAACGACAAAACTTTTGAGACACCCTCAATTTTCGAAGCTTTTTGCACGACATCCTGAGAGCTGGTGGTAACAAGAAGATCAATCTCCTGCCCCAATGAAGATGCTGCCTTTACAGTGCTTAACGTAGCAGCTGCTACCTCAGCATTATCATGTTCGACTAGTACCAATGTTTTCATTCTATAACCTTCGCCTCGTTTTTAAGTTTATCAACTAGTTCGTCGACCGACTCTACTTTTACGCCTTCCTGTCTTTCCGCTGGTGACTCTACCGCAACCAACTCGACTCTATTTTCTAGTGACACTGCCAGTGCACCTAAATCTAGTTCATCAATGGGTTTTCTTTTTGCTTTCATTATGTTGGGAAGTGAAGCATACCTTGGCTCGTTTAGCCTCAAATCGGTTGTCACTATGGCTGGAAGTTCGGCCTTTAGTGTTTCCAAACCACCGTCTATTTCTCTTGTCACCTCAACAATACCGGATTGGAGCTCTACCTTAGATGCGAATGTAGCTTGTGGCAGTCCGAGCATTGCTGCTAGCATTTGCCCAGTTTGATTGTGGTCACCATCAATGCCTTGCTTTCCCATCAGAACTAATTCCGGCGATTCTTTTTCAAAAACTTTTACGAGCACTTTAGCTACGTCTAAAGGCTGAAGAGGGTTTTCAGTTTTGACATGAATGGCTCTGTCGGCTCCAAGTGCTAAGGCAGTTCTTAGTTGCTCTTGATGTTTTTCATCACCAACAGTTACTACGACCACTTCATCAGCATTACCAGATTCTTTTATCCTTATAGCTTCTTCAATAGCAATTTCGCAAAACGGATTTACTGCCATTTTCACATTGGAAAGATCAACATCTGTATTGCTTTGGTTGGGCCTTACTTTGACGTTATAATCATTAACTCGTTTGATTGGTACTAGGATTTTCATTGTTTAAATTATGGATATCAATATATAGTAATTAAGGAAAAATTAAATAGTTTGGGTCAATAATATGGAAAGAGAATCAATGGATTACGACGTAGTGATTGTGGGTGGTGGTCCATCCGGTCTTTCAGCTGCAATTAAACTTGCACAACTTTTTAAAGAAAATAATCTAGATAAAAGTATTTGCCTTCTAGAGAAGAGTGCTGAAATTGGCGGCCATATATTGTCTGGCAACGTCTTTCAAACTACTGCACTCGATGAATTAATGCCTGACTGGAAAGAGAAAGGTGCACCATTAAATGTGCCTGTTAAAAAAGATCGTCTGAAGTTTCTTATTAATGACAATCTTTCGGTTGATATACCTTCCTTCTTAATGCCAACGATGCAGAACCATGGTAATTACATTATTAGTTTGGCAAATCTCTGTAGGTGGTTGGCCGAACAAGCTGAGTCGCTTGGGGTCGATGTTTTCCCTGGCTTCCCTGCTTCAAAGATACTGTATGAGAACGATAGAGTTGTTGGAGTTTTAACAGGTGATATGGGGGTTGCAGAAGATGGCTCTCACAAAGATTCATTTCAACCAGGTATGGAAATCAGAGGCAATATAGCCACAATATTTGCTGAGGGATGTCGCGGACATCTTGGCAAGGAACTGATACAAAAGTTTGACCTAAGCCAAGGAAAAGACCCTCAACACTATGGCATAGGCTTCAAGGAAATTTGGGAGATTGACCCATTAATGCACGAAGAGGGACTTGTTGTTCATACCAATGGTTGGCCACTACCAAACGACACCCCTGGAGGCTCTTACATGTACCATGCTGAAAACAATCAAGTTCTTTTGGGAATAGTGATTCCATTGGACTACAAGAACCCTCACCTAAGTCCATACGATGAATTTCAAAAATGGAAGTCGCACTCTAGTATAAAAAAATACCTCAAAGGCGGTAAGAGGTTAAGTTATGGAGCTCGAGCGCTGATCAAAGGGGGTCTTCAAAGCTTGCCTAGCATGGATTTTCCAGGCGGTTATCTGGTTGGAGATAACGCTGGAACTCTTAATTTTTCAAAGATTAAAGGAACCCATACCGCTATGAAGTCAGGTATGGATGCAGCAGAAGTAATACTGGCAAATATCAAGGGAGAAACAAAATCTTTAGATGAGAAAATCAAAAAGTCTTGGCTTTATGAGGAGCTTTATAAATCAAGAAACTTTGGGCCATTTTTTCATAAATTTGGCGGCTTAATTGGCGCCGCTATGAACGTATTAGACCAACTTATTTTTAGAGGCAAAATGCCGATTACTCTAAACCATCCTACTCCAGATCATGAGTGTTTATTGCCGGCAAAGGAGACTAAAAAAATTGATTATCCAAAATACGACAATGAGATTACTTTTGATAAGTTAAGCTCAGTCTTTTTATCTAACACTTATCACGAGGAAGATCAGCCGTGCCATTTGGTATTGAAAGATGCTAATTTACCAATAGAAAAGAACCTAGAGCTCTATGATGAGCCTGCGCAGAGGTATTGTCCTGCAGGTGTATATGAGATAGTAGAGGAGAATGGGGTCAAAAGATTTCAAATCAATTCCCAAAATTGCATTCATTGTAAGACCTGCGACATTAAGGAACCATCCCAGAATATTAAGTGGGTATCCCCCGAAGGCGGAGGTGGCCCAAATTATCCAAATATGTAGTAGTCTTTAACTATGAAATTTGGACAGTTTATTAGCGTTATCCTTATCGCGGCAATCGTTGGGATTGCATCAAACTTTGCTTACAGTTACCTCACTACTGAAAAAAAGAATGCCGACGAGATGAAGTTCGAAGAGTTTCTCGATGAAAATTGGGAAACAACTCTAGAAAAGAGTCCATATTTTGCAAGCTTGCTGGGCGACAAACGTTACGACGATAAAGTCTCGAGTAATTCGGTGGCTGATTTCTACGACAACAGGGACTACGAAGAGTATGTGCTTAAAGTATTGGATTCCATCAACTCAGGTAATTTATCAGAAGAGAACCAATTAAATTACCGTCTTTTGAAGTTAGATTATGAGGTTAGTCTAGAAGGCAGAAAATATCCATCCTTCTACATGAGGCTCAATCAAAGAGGCGGCGTGCAAGATTACTACGATTATGGCAATCGACTTAGTTTTACGACAAAATCTGATTATTTGAATTGGTTTGAGCGGGTTAAAGGTTACACCCAGAACGTCAAAAATTCCCTGATTAACAACAGAGAAGGTTTATCAAAAGGCTACACTCAGCCACGTTTGGTAACTGAAGGTGTAGTATCGCAAATTGAATCTTTGCTGGGCGCTGAAATTGATTCTCATCCCTATTTACGAGTATTTCTTGGTAGTGATGAGGTTTTAGGCAAAGATGATGCTCAGGAGCTAATTTCAAACGTCAAAACATACATTTTGGAGGAACTAAACCCTGCCTATCAAGAATTAGCAACTTTCTTACGCGAAGAATATCTGCCTCAGTCTAGAGCAGGCATTGGTATCAAAGAAGTACCCAATGGCAGAGAATGGTACGAATATCTCGCTAGATACCATACAACAACAGATCTAACGCCAGACGAAATACATGAAATTGGCTTGCAGGAGGTTGCTCGTATACGGTCTGAAATGGAAGACGTCATGGATTCAGTGGCTTGGGAAGGCGATTTCCGCTCATTTTTAGAATTTCTACGAACAGATCCACAATTTTATTATGAGACAGGCGAAGAGCTCCTTGATGCCTACAGAGCCATGTCAAAGAAGATTGATGCATACATGCCAACACTCTTCAATAAGCTACCTAGAGCGCCTTATGGCGTCATTCCTATCCCAATGGAATCAGCACCCTTCACTACCACAGCTTACTACAATGCCCCGAGTGCAGGTCGTCCTGGGTATTTTTATGCAAACCTATACAAGCCGGAAACAAGACCTAAATATGAGATCCCAGTTTTGACAGTACACGAAGCAGTACCAGGCCATCATCATCAAATATCCCTTGCCCAAGAGCTTGAAAATGTTCCAAATTTTAGAAACTACTTGAGTTTTACAGCTTTTGTTGAAGGCTGGGGGCTCTATAGTGAGCAGTTGGGAGAAAGTATGGGTTTGTACGAAGATCCCTATGATAAGATTGGTCAGCTAACTTACGATATGTGGCGCGCCATCAGATTGGTTGTTGACACAGGAATGCATTACAAAGATTGGACTAGGGACGATGCAATAAACCTATTCTTGGAGAATACAGCCAAAACTCAGCAAGACATTGAAAACGAAGTTGATAGGTATATTGCATGGCCAGGACAAGCTCTGGCTTATAAGATTGGTCAGCTGAAAATCATGGGCCTAAGAGATAAAGCCAAGGCAGAACTGGGGGACAATTTTGACATTAGAGATTATCACGATTTCATTCTTAGCTTTGGATCAATTCCTCTAAGCATTATGGAAGAAAAGGTCGATGAATTTATCGCAGAAAATAGATAACTACCCCGCTACCTTATTTCAAAAAAAGGTTTGGCATGAGATGCGTAAAATTCCTAGAGGCTCTGTGATGTCGTACAAAGAATTGGCACAAAAGATTGACAAACCAAAAGCGTATCGTGCTGTTGCTAATGCTTGCGGTAAGAACCCCTTCCCTATTGATGTGCCTTGTCATCGAGTGATCGCTAGCAATAATAAAATAGGCGGATTCTCTATGCGTGGTGGTGTTTCAAAGAAAAAGCAATTATTATCGGCAGAAGGAATTAATTTATGAAGATTTTATTAGTTTTTTTTATTTCTTTAGCCATTAACGCCATTGTTAGTTTGGAAATAAATAGAGGCAATGCTGCATATGCGGATAAAGTTTCTACTATAAAAATCAAGTGAGATTTGTCTTAATCTTTTTTTTAACCTTTGCCCTAAATGCCGAAAAAGTCTCTGTTATGACTTTTAA
>CENU01066529.1_pt1 | contig 11890 bp, 13 predicted proteins | sample 361331 | NCBI WGS metagenome assembly CENU01 (sample SAMEA2619766, study PRJEB7988) | marine metagenome | isolation source: saline water (ENVO:00002010), including
ACACGCTCAACCCTGCAGCCACTCGCGCACCGCCAGGGCCCCACCCTGCGCTCACCAACAATGGAGACCAAGGCAGGTTTGCCCCCAAGGCCACAGCGCCATCACACCGGCACAGCAGAACCCCATGACTGAGGACAGCAACAACCTCACGTTTGAGCTCAACGCAGAGGCGATCAGGCTGATCCTCAAATCACTGAGCTTTCATCTCGAGCGCTGGCCCGGTGGGCCCGATCCACGCGAGCAGGAAGATTTGCACAAACTCAAGTCCCTGTTTTATGCCGCCCAACTGGAGTGCCAGTTCAACCGCAGCAGTGACGATTTAGCGTGAGAACCGGTTTCTTGATCGCTTGAAGCCCCCCCTGAAACTGGTGCTGGCCCTGATCAGCACAACACTGTTGCTGGCCTGCAGGACGCAGCCCAGCACGGAACAAGCCGCAGATGACCCGCGGCCCACCGTTCTCACCACCTTCACGGTGCTGGCCGATATGGCCCGCAATGTGGCAGGAGACCGTCTGCAGGTGCGCTCCATCGTCAAGCCAGGCGCTGAAATCCACGGATACGAGCCCACGCCCAGTGATCTGGAGCAGGCCAGTGGCACTGATCTGGTGGTGGAGAACGGGCTGGGGCTTGAGCGCTGGGCCGATCGTTTCATTCACGCTGCCGGTGATGCTCCCCGGCTCACCCTTAGCGATGGCACGACACCGTTGCTGATCCAAGGTGATGCCTATGGGGGTGAACCCAACCCCCATGCCTGGATGTCGCCGCAGAGGGCCATGGCCTATGTCGATCAGCTCGTCAGTGGATTCACTCAGCTCGACCCAGAAGGGGCCGAGCACTACCAGCGCAATGGCGAGGCCTACAAACAACAGCTGCAGCAGCTCGACAGCGAGCTGCGCAGCGCGCTGGCTGCCTTGCCAGCAGAGCAGCGACTGTTGGTGAGCTGCGAGGGCGCATTCAGCTATCTGGCCCACGACTACGGCCTGGAGGAGGCTTATCTATGGCCGGTCAATGCCGAGAGCCAGGTGACACCCAAACGCATGGCACGGCTGATCAAGACCGTCAAAGAGCGGCAGGTGCCTGCGATCTTCTGTGAAAGCACCGTGAGCGACAAGGCCCAGCGCCAGGTGGCCAATGCCGCTGGCGCACGCTTTGGCGGTACGTTCTACGTCGATTCCCTCTCAGGACCGGATGGGCCGGCCTCGAGCCTGCTGGACTTGCAACGCCACAACGTCAAGCTGATCCTCAGCGGCCTCAGTGCCCAGGAGCCCAAGCCGTGATGCGCATCGAAGCCGACCAGATCTGCGTGGACTACAACGGCAGCGTCGCTCTCTATGACGCGTCGCTGCATCTCCCGCCCGGCTGCATCTGCGGTCTGGTGGGCATGAACGGCGCCGGCAAGTCGACGCTGTTCAAGGCACTGACTGGATTTGTGCGCCCCTCGCGCGGTCGTATTCGCATCAATGGGATGCGGGTGGCAGAAGCACAGCGGGAACAAGCCGTGGCCTATGTGCCCCAGAGCGAAAGCATTGACTGCGGGTTCCCCATCTCCGTCTGGGATGTCGTGATGATGGGTCGCTACGGCGCGATGAACCTGCTGCGCATCCCGCGTCAGTCCGACCGCATCGCGGTGCGTGATGCGCTGCAGCGGGTCGAGCTGCTCGAGTTGCGCCAGCGCCCCATTGGCACCCTCTCCGGGGGCCAGCGCAAACGGGCCTTTCTGGCCAGAGCCATCGCCCAGCGCGCTTCAGTCTTGCTGCTGGATGAACCGTTCAACGGCGTCGATGTGCGCACCGAAAAACTGATGGCGGAGCTGTTCCTCCAGTTCCGCGATGAAGGGCGCACCATCTTGATCTCCACCCATGACCTCAGCCATGTCCGCGCGTTCTGCGATCTGGTGGTGCTCATCAACAAAACGGTGCTGGCCTACGGCGAAACCTCCGAGGTGTTCACTCCTGAAAACCTGGCCCTGACCTTCGGGGGGCTACCGCCCAACCTGCTCTCAGGCCCCAGCTCCAGTGAGGAGGGACCGACATGAGCGCCTGGCTGCTGGAGCCGCTAAGCCATGACTTCATGGTGCGCGCCCTGCTGATCAGTGCCCTAGTCGGGGGGGTCTGCGGGCTGCTCTCCTGCTACATGACCCTCAAAGGCTGGGCCTTGATGGGGGATGCGGTCTCCCATGCCGTCCTGCCCGGGGTGGTGCTGGCTTATGCCCTGGGACTGCCCTTCTCCCTTGGGGCGTTTGTCTTTGGGGTGGGCTCGGTCGCCACGATCGGCTTTGTCAAACAGAAATCAAGGATCAAAGAAGACACCGTGATCGGTCTGGTCTTCACCGGTTTCTTTGCCCTCGGACTGGTGCTGGTCTCCAAGACCCGCAGCAACATCGACCTCACCCATATTCTCTTTGGCAACGTGCTCGGGATCACCGCCAGTGACATCCAGCAGACGCTGCTGATCTCTGCAGCGGTGGCTGCCGTTCTGCTGATCCTGCGCCGCGATCTCCTGCTGTTCTGCTTCGACCCCACCCACGCCCGCTCGATCGGCATCAACACCGGGATGCTCCACTACCTGCTGCTGTCGGTCTTGTCATTAGCGGCGGTGGCCGGACTGCAGACCGTTGGCATCATCCTGGTGGTGGCCATGCTGGTCACCCCAGGTGCCACCGCTTACCTGCTGACCGATCGCTTTGATCACATGAGTCTGCTGGCGATCACCAGCAGCGTGCTCTCGAGCCTTCTTGGCGTGATCATCAGCTACTGGAGCGACAGCTCCACCGCCGGATGCATCGTGCTGGTGCAGACCGGTCTCTTTCTGTTGGCGTTCCTGCTGGCACCACGCCACGGCATCTTCAAACGCGGCGGTGACATTGGAGCCTGAGCTGGGCCTCAGCCCAAAAACAGCTGGGGCGGCAGCCCCCGAACCCCAACATCGGCCATGAACAGACCACCGGCCTGGGGTTGCTCCTTGCGTTCCTCGCTGGTGAGCCCCTCGGTGGCAGTGGTGATGAACAACTGGCCATAGTCTTTGCCGCCAAAGCAGCAGGAGGTGACCTTGCTGCAAGGAAGCTCCACCGTGGCCAGATGATCACCGGTGTTTGGATTCCAACGGCTCACAGCACCGCCATCGAACAAGGCGATCCAGAGCATCCCTTCACGGTCGATCGCCATGCCATCCGGCAGGCAGTTCCAACTGGCGGGAATGCGAATGCAAACCTCTCCCTGATTCAGCAGATTCCCCTCAGCAGAGAGCGGAAAGCGCCGGACCTCCAGGGTGGGGGAATCAATGAAATACATCGACTGACGGTCATGGCTCCAGGCCAGGCCGTTGGAGATGCTGACACCGCTGAGCATCCGCTCGGACTCAAGCGAGGCATCAATGCGCCAGAGGGAAGCGCAGCCATCAGCAAGGTCGTAGGCCATGGTGCCGGCCCAAAGACGACCCCAGGGGTCACATTTGCCGTCATTGAATCGGTTGCCTGGCAGATGGCGCTCTGGGTCATGCACCGGTGTCAACGCCCCCGAGCGGGGATCCAAGCGCTGAAAGCCGGCAGCGGTGGCCAACAGCAGATCATCACGCAGGGTGGGCACGACACAGCCGCCATGAACAGGCAAGGGCAGCATGCGGTTGAGCCCCGTCGCAGGATCAAACAGCCCAATCTGGGCGTCGTTGATATCCACCCACAGCAGCAGCTGCTCCTCCACCCACCAATGGGGTCCCTCACCCAGAACCGCGGCAGCTTCGAGCACGCAGGTGGCCTGGTGACGACGCAGGGTGGTGAGCACCACAGGCACACTCCGCATTGGGGTTCAAGTCCAGTCTGGCCAGCACGGTTGCGACAAAACCGTGCAGTGCCATAACGATCCGATAACGAATAAGCGTCGCCCCAGCCCCGTACGCTCTGTGCAGCTTGAGCACGCCATGGGCAGCAGTTTCGGCAGCCTGTTCCGCATCAGCACCTTCGGTGAATCCCACGGCGGCGGCGTTGGCGTGATCGTCGATGGCTGCCCGCCGATGCTGAACCTCGACCTCGAGGCCATCCAGGCTGAGCTGGACCGGCGCAAACCCGGTCAGAGCCGAATCACCACACCCCGTAAAGAAGACGACCGAGTGGAGGTGCTCAGCGGCCTTCTCGACGGGCAGACCCTTGGGACGCCGATCGCGATGGTGGTGCGCAACAAAGACCAGCGGCCGGGTGATTACAAGGAGATGCAGGTGGCCTTCCGCCCCTCCCACGCCGATGCGACGTATCAAGCCAAATACGGAATTCAGGCCCGCAGCGGCGGCGGTCGAGCGTCCGCGCGCGAGACGATCGGCCGCGTGGCCGCCGGAGCAGTGGCCAAACAACTGCTGCATCAGCTGCATGGCACAGAGGTGCTCGCCTGGGTGAAGCGGATCCACACCCTCGAGGCCAGCATCGATCCAGCCGTGCCAACGCTGGAGACGGTGGAAGCCAACATCGTGCGCTGCCCTGATGGCGCCATGGCTGATGAGATGATCGAGCGCATCGAGCAGATCGGCCGCGATGGCGATTCCTGTGGTGGCGTGATCGAGTGTGTTGTGCGTCAAGCACCCATCGGCCTGGGCATGCCGGTCTTCGACAAGCTGGAAGCCGATCTGGCCAAGGCGGTGATGTCGCTGCCTGCCACCAAAGGCTTTGAAATTGGCTCAGGCTTTGCGGGCACGCTGATGCGGGGCAGTGAGCACAACGATGCCTTCCTGCCCACAGCGGACGGCTCCCTGCACACAGCCACCAACCATTCAGGTGGCATTCAAGGGGGCATCAGCAACGGTGAGCCCATCGTGCTGCGCGTGGCCTTCAAGCCAACGGCCACCATCCGCAAGGAACAGCAGACCATCAACGCGGCAGGCGATGCCACCACCTTGGCCGCCAAAGGCCGCCATGACCCCTGCGTGCTGCCACGGGCCGTACCGATGGTGGAAGCCATGGTGGCCCTGGTCCTAGCGGATCACGCCCTGCGCCAACGCGGGCAGTGCGGCTGACTTAGTTGCTGAAGGGCTCAGCGGCAGCGACTGGAGCGGAACTGACCGCAGGTGCTGGCGTCAGCTTGCTGGCTGCCTTGGCCATGCGCTTGGCCACCGATCCACCACGGGTCTTTTTGGCTGCCGGTGCGGCAATCTTTTTCTTGGCAGCACCGGCCGATGCCTGACGGCTCACCTTGGCGGGGGCTTTTTTGGCTGGCGCACGCTTGCTCGTGGTCTTGGCGACAGCAGCTTTGGTCGCCGTGCGTTTGGCAGGTGCCTTCTTGGCAGGGCGGGCGCGGTGGCTCAGCACCATGGCCCATTCCTCATCGCTGAGGGAGCTGGGCTTGCTGCCGTGCTCATCAGCCAGCTTGGCGGCCTTTTCGATGTCAGCGATCAGGTTCTTCCAGGAGGTCGCAAAGCGCTTGTCGCTCTGCGACTTGGCAGCGCTCTCCACCAGGGTCTCGACGACACCGGCGGGAACAACCTTCTTACGGCGACGGTTGAAGATCTCCTTCTGCAGTTGAGCGATGAGAGAAAGAGCCTTATCGCTCAGCTTGATGGTCAGCTCGGCCATGGCGCGATGGCATGGGTCATTACCACAAGTAGCACCTGAGACTCACGCCTACAACGTCTCAGGTTGGCGGGGGTTCACCTCAGCGATGCCTCCAGGCTGGCGGCATGGCCTTGCAGCAGCTGGTCATGGCAATCCAGCAGAGACGATCCAAGCGCGACAGCCTGAACTCCGGCGGCGAGCCAGGGGGCCACATCAACCGGCTTGAGACCACCGGCGGCGATGCAGAAGGGCAGCGGGCCAAGGGGGCCAGACAGCTGGCGCCAGTAGGCAGGACCAAGACTGGCTGCAGGGAACAGCTTGATGGGCCCGCCACCAGTGGCCACCCCAAAGGCCTGAACCTCAGTGGGGCTGAACACCCCTGGGACCAAGGTCAGTTGCAGTGCACTCGCCCTTTCCACCATCGCCAACGAGGCGATGGGTGACATGACAAACGTCAAACCAAGACGGCTGACCTGATCCAGCTGATCGGCGTGACGCAGACCAGCGATCCCGAAGCGAAGATCGGGGAAGCGCTGAGGCAACGCTTGAACAAAAGGCGGCCACCAATCGGAGGTGTTCCAAGCCAGCTCGATGTGCCGAAAACCGGCGGAAGCGATCGACTGAATCTGACGCTCAGCCTGCTCGCTATGAGCTGGCCGAAGCACAGCCAAAAGCGGCGATGCAGAAAGGGAATCCCGGAGGCCGGCCGGGTCACGGCCCACCTCCGGATCAGCCATCAGACGTAATCAGCCACCTTGGCGTCACGGGTGATGAGCAGCTCCTGCAGCTGTTCAGCATCGACGGTCTCCAGTTCCACCAGCATCTCAGCCAGCTCATCGAGCAGGGAACGGTTGGTGGTGAGCACATTCACAGCGCGGATGTAGGCGGTATCCACCAAAGCTGAAACCTCCTCATCGATGGTGGCTGCGGTGTCCTCGGAGAAGTCGCGCTCTGAGGCGATATCGCGACCCAGGAACATGCCGCCTTGGGAGCGGCCCAAAGCAACAGGACCCAGCTTGTCGCTCATGCCAAAGCGAGTGACCATCTGACGGGCAACCCGCGCAACCTGCTGTAGATCGTTGGAAGCACCGGTGGTGACTTCGTCTTCCCCGTAGACGATCTCCTCGGCAACGCGGCCGCCAAGGGCAACGGCCATCTGGTTCTGGAGGTAGGTGCGGGAGTACAGGCCCGATTCCATCCGCTCTTCACTGGGGGTGAAGAAGGTCAAGCCACCGGCCTGGCCACGGGGAATGATGCTGATTTTCTGGACGGGGTCGTAGTCGGGCATCAAGGCACCAACCAGAGCGTGGCCGGCTTCGTGATACGCCACTAGGCGCTTGCGCTTCTCGCTCATCACGCGGTCCTTCTTCTCAGGACCTGCCATCACGCGCTCGATGGCGTCATTGATCTCATCCATCGAGACCTCGCTCAGCTGGCGACGAGCCGCAAGAATCGCCGCCTCATTGAGCAGGTTGGCAAGATCAGCACCGGTGAAGCCGGGAGTACGGCGCGCCACCTTGTCGAGATCAACATCCTTGGAAAGGGTCTTACCGCGAGCGTGCACCCCGAGCACTTGCAGACGGCCGTTGTAATCGGGGCGGTCAACAACCACCTGACGATCAAAGCGGCCTGGACGCATCAGGGCCTGATCAAGCACATCAGGGCGGTTGGTGGCGGCGACGATGATGATGCCGGTATTGCCCTCGAAACCGTCCATCTCCGTCAGGAGCTGGTTGAGGGTCTGCTCGCGTTCGTCATTGCCACCGCCAAGGCCCGCACCACGCTGGCGACCGACGGCATCAATCTCGTCAATGAAAACGATGCAGGGAGCATTTTTCTTGGCCTGCTCGAACAGATCACGAACACGGGAAGCACCGACGCCGACAAACATCTCGACGAATTCAGAACCCGAGATCGAGAAAAACGGCACACCGGCTTCACCAGCGACTGCCTTGGCCAGCAGGGTTTTACCGGTGCCGGGAGGACCGACAAGCAGAACACCCTTGGGGATTTTGGCGCCGACAGCTGTGAAGCGATCGGGGTTCTTGAGGAAGTCAACCACCTCAGTCAGCTCAAGCTTGGCCCCTTCAATGCCCGCCACGTCTTCGAACGTGACCTGAGTCTGAGGTTCCATCTGCACACGGGCCTTGCTCTTACCAAAGCTCATGGCTGGATTGCCGCCACCACCCTGGGCGCGGCGCAACAGGAAGAAGAGACCACCCAGCAACAGCAGGGGGAACAGGAGACTGCCAAGGGCCTGTTGCCAGGCCGGAGATTGACGACTGGGCTGAACGTCGATGTCGACGTTGTGCTCACTGAGCAGATTGAGCAAATTCTTGTCGGGAGCAAGGTTGACCTGCGCCCGTTGTCCGTCGCTCTTGACCGCCAGGGCCGTGCCGCGGTCAGGGGCGATCAGCACCTTGGAGATCTCGTTGTCCTGAACAGCTTCAACGAAGTCGCTGTAGCGCAGGCTGACCGGCTCGTTGGCGGGATTCGGACGACCGCCAAGGAACGCAGTGCCCAGGGCAATCAGCACGACCATCAGGAGCACATAAAGCCCTGCGTTGCGCCAGCTCTTCTTTGCGGCCAAGGAGACCCCCGTTTAGTAAAGGAATGTTAACCCGGGCTGGCGTCAGGCGGCGCGCAGCACATCAACCACGCTGCGGAAGGCGAACCACTCGGGTATCTCCTCGCCGCTGCGCAGCATTTTGCGGAACTGGGTGCCGCTGAGTTTTTTGACATGCAAGCCTCGGGCTTCGGCATGCTCAGCGGTCACATAGCCCTCCTCCTCGGTGTAAACGAGGTTGAGTGATGGCACCGTTTCCATCCCCAGCTCGCTGGCGTTATCGCGGGCAAAGTCCTGAGCCTGGTAAGGACCATAGAAATCCTCACCACTGACCGAGGACTTACAGCCAGCCATGTCGCGGCCGATGATGAAGTGCGTGCAACCGTAATTCTTGCGGATGATCATGTGCTGCAGCGCCTCGCGCGGACCAGCCATGTGCATCGAGTAGGGCAGGTAGGCCCAGCGGATCCGTGGGTTATCGAGCTCCTCAGCCAGGCGCTTGTAGGTCTGGAAGCGAACAGCCCCGGGAATGTCATCACCCTGGGTGGGGCCACAGGTGGGATGCACCAACACCACACCCTGTTCACTGACGTTTGACGCGTGCAGCGCACGGGTGAACAGCTCGTAGTGGGCCCGGTGGATGGGGTTACGGCACTGGAAGGCCACCACGTCCTGGCCTTCTGGCAGTCCGGCGCGCACCTCAGCGGGGGTCTGGCAAGGGAACGGACGCTCAGGGAGCTCCATGCCCGCGATGGAACCGCCGAGGTAGAACCTGCCGCGCTCACAGGCAATCATGCGGACGGCCGGATGCTCCAGGGAGCTGGTGCCGTAGCAGCCAAGAGCCTCCCGCGCCTTATCAGGCTCCCACTTGCTCTCGACGGTCATCACGGCCAAACGACGGCCTTGGTAGGTCAACAGCAATCGCTGACCGACAACAACGTCGGCGCGATCGGTGTCCATCACGATCGGCAGACCAAAGAGCAGGCCAGAGGTGGTGCGGTTGCCCTCCACGACGGCCTGATAGTCCTCCTGGTGCATGAAGCCGCGCAGCGGGGAGAATCCCCCCACCATCAACAGCTCGACGTCACAGGCGTTGCGGTCACTGCACTCGATGGTGTGATCCACGCCGGCACAGGCCGAATCCCACTGATCAGAGGGAAGGCGCAGGTCCACGAGCGTGCCGCCGTGGGGTGCGATCAGAGCCTGGGGGACGGTGCTGGTCATCGAGCCGGGGGCACGTAATGCGGGGGGAATTCTTCCAGATCGGCAAACGCCGATCAGGCCTGCTCGAGACGGCCGTAGAGCTCACCGCTCACCTTGACGTCCACGGGCTCGCGTCCACCCATGTCGGAATCCGAGGGCTGGATGGCGGTGAAGACACCGGCGAATTCGCCAGATTCAGAGTCCACACGGGTGATGGAGAAGGTCATCGTGCCGGTGCCGTCGATGTAGCGCTTGACGTTCTCGCTCTCAAGCTCGTCGTCGTCACCGCCGAGGGCCACCAGGCCTTGGGCGTACTCAACACCGGTGGTCAGAGCCCGGCCCTTGGGATCGAGAAAGTTGCTGGTGCGGTAGCTGGGGGTGCGGTACTGACCTTTGAAATCAGAGCTGGTGGTAATTGCAGTGCCGTCGGAGCTGGCCAGCAGTTCCTTGCTGGAGAAGGTGAAGGGGATCTCTTCACCACCGGGCAGGAGCACGGTGATGGGTTGGAAATCGATGCCGCCCTGCTCTTTGAACTGCAGATTGCCGTCAGCCACCTTGAGGTCGCCATAGACCGAGTCGAGGCTGGAGGTGTAGCGGGTGAGGATGCGGCCTTCAACGAACTGTGCTTCCTGGCGCTTGTTGGCTGGCTCCCCCTTCACAGCAACAGTGCTGGGGTGGAAACACATCTCCTGCAGGGTGTACTTCGCCCCCTCGCTCAGGCTGATGCTGCCGCGCGCAGACTCAGGCAGCGTGGCGCAATCGTTGGCCAGGCCGGTGTTATGGATGTCGTCGTAAGTGCGGTCCGCACGATCGATCTTGGAAGGATCGGAGCTGCAGGCAGTAAGCAGCGTGAGGCAGGCCGCCAGACAGAGGGCAACAGCTGTCTGAAGCAGTGAACGCAGGCGACGCATGGGGACCGGCATAGGGAGCGTGGGCGCGATCGTACAACTGAAAACGCCCGCCCCGCGTAGGATGTCGCTCCTCTCAACATCCTTGATGCCCGGATCTAGCAGCGCTTGGGATGAGCGCTTCGCCGCTTGGTGTCAAGAGGGTGAACAGTTATGCGCCGACGCCGGCGGAGACCCCAAGGCGTTGCTGAAGGTGCTTCGCGAGCTGGAGCAGATGCACCGGGGACTTCAGGAGGGGGCTTTTCGGGACAGCCTGCCGTCAGGTCGTCAGCAGCTCTATGCCCTTTTGCAGTCCATGGAGCAAAGCGGCGGCTGGCCCTACATCCCCCGCCTGCAACTCAAACGCTTGCTGGACAATCTCGACACCACGGGAGCTCAGCCGGTGACTGGTGGCAGGAACCCCGCTTGAACAAGCTGCAGAGCCAGTGCATCAAGCAAGCGATGGGCCAAGGCCAGCTTGCGGCAGGACTCGATCCGCACTGGCGCCTGGCCCTGCTGCAACAGCCAGCCCTCATTGGCCGCTGAACCAAAGCCGGCCCCTGCCTGATCGATCGGGTTGGCAAACAACAGATCACAGCCTTTGCGCGCAAATTTGGCTTGCGCCTCAGTCAACACATCCCCGCTTTGGGCTGCGAACCCGAAAAGGATCTGACCAGGTCGGCGGCGCTGCACCAGCTGCATCAGCAGATCAGGCACGGCCTCCCAATGGCTGGGTTGCAGCAGCCACTGCTGCAGCTCGTCCTTGGCCAGCTTGTGATGTAGGGGCTCACGCAATCGCTGATCCGCCACCGCTGCCGCCATGAGCACCGCATCGGCCTCCGGTTGATGGCACTGCAGCAGCCCCTCCAATTCAGCGGCGCTGGTGAAAGGCTCGCATCGCAGCCCCTCCAGCCAGGCCACCGGCACCTGCAGAGGACCATGGAGCAAGGTCACCTCCGCTCCCCGCAGCCGCGCCGCCTGGGCCAGCAGCACCCCCATCGCCCCGGTGGAGGGATTGGAGAGATGACGGGCTGGATCCAGTGCCTCGCGGCTTGGGCCCGCGCTCACGAGCAGGCGACGTCCCGTGAGGTCCCTCAATGGGCCCTGCAACGCCAGGGACTCCGCAGCGAGCTCAATCAACTCCGGCTCCACCATGCGGCCGCTGCCGCGGCGATCGCAGGCCAACAGCCCCTCGCGGGCCGGTGGCAGCGCCAGGACATGCTGATCAAGCAGCAGCCACTGCCAATTGCGCTGCACCGCTGGGGATTCCCACATGTCGGTGTTCATTGCTGCTGCCACCAGCACAGGCGCCCGGCTGGCCATCACCGTGGCGGCAAGCAAGGTGTCGGCCAGTCCATGCACCAGCCGAGCGAGGGTGGTGGCACTCAGTGGGGTCAACAGCAGCAGGTCAGGCCATTCCGCCAACTCGATGTGCAGAGGGCGAGAGGCTCTGTGGTCCCACTGGTCCTGCTCGAGCACACACGGCTGTCGCGAGAGGCTGGAGAGGGCGATTGGGCTGACCAGCTGCGCGGCGCTGGGGGAGAGCAGACAGCGCACCTCGGCTCCACGCTTGACCAGGGCGCTGACCAGCGCAGGCATCTTCACGGCGGCGATGCTGCCGCTGATCCCCACCAAAATCCGCCGTCCGCTCAGGGCGTCAGCCGCGGTCATGGATCAGTCCTCGTCGAAGGGTTCCTGATC
>CENU01006373.1_pt1 | contig 11874 bp, 12 predicted proteins | sample 361331 | NCBI WGS metagenome assembly CENU01 (sample SAMEA2619766, study PRJEB7988) | marine metagenome | isolation source: saline water (ENVO:00002010), including
CTGATCGAGACCGTTCTGATTCGCGCTCCGCAGACCGGTGTCGGGCAGGAGAACTCCCGCCGCACAGTCTGTGTCTCGATTCAGGTGGGTTGCGCCTACGGCTGCAAGTTTTGCGCTTCCGGTCTGGCCGGCTTCAAACGAAATTTAATCGCAGCCGAGGTGGTCTCCCAACTGATGCATATCTGCCGGGTGGAAGAACAAGGGATGGACACTTCCAAGCAATCGGGTCAATCGAAAGAGGCGTCCGAGCGACCGGCCTTCGATAACATCGTCTTTATGGGCATGGGCGAACCGCTGGCCAACTACGAGACTCTGGTACAGGCCATTCGCATCCTTAAGGCCGAGTGGGGACTGTATCTCGGTGCCCGCCGGATCACCGTATCCACCTCCGGTCTGGCACCGAGAATCCGGCAACTGGCTGAAGAGGACCTCGGTGTGCGACTGGCGATTTCTTTGCACGGGGCAACCAATGCGGTGCGCGAACAGATCATGCCGGTGAACAAGCGCTACCCGCTGGAAGAACTGATCCCCGCAGCGCAGGCCTATCAGGAGCGCAACGGGCGGATGCTCACGCTCGAGTATATCTTGATCGACGGGGTGAACGACAATGCCGAGCAAGCGAGGGAACTGGCTGACATCGCCCACTCGCTCCACGCCCACGTTAACTGCATACCCTACAATAAGGTAGAAGGTCTGCAGTGGCAGCGGCCGGGGATTCCTGCGCAGGATGCCTTTGTGCGCATCCTCCGCAAAGCCGGTGTCTCGACGACCATTCGACGGGAGAAAGGACATGACATCAATGCGGCCTGTGGTCAGCTACGGCTGAAGACCGAAAAAGCCATGGCAGAAAACGAGAGTGCCCCGGGCAACCCCTTTTCAGCCCCGGTGTAACCGATTTCGCTGACTACGTCCGTAGACTATTTAGGATTGCCCGAAAAGGCCGATCATTGAAGTGTCAATGCCGCGAACATTCCCATGCGTGCTCTTGTTATACTTCATCCCGGATTCGAAGAAATTGAAGCTGTCACACCGATGGATCTTCTGAGCCGTGCGGGAGTCGACATCATAGCAGCGTCTACGGGAAGTCAGCGAACGGTGACTGGGCGGAGCGGAATAACCATCGAAGCCGATGTTCTCCTGACCAAAGAAGTCTCCCTAGGGGTCTATGATGCGGTTCTCTTGCCCGGTGGTCCTGGTATAAAAGCCCTTCGTGGGCACCCTCTCGTGTGCGACTTACTTCGGCGTCAAGCGGCTTCCGGTCGGTGGGTCGCCTGTATTTGCGCAGCACCCTTATTGCTCTATGATGCCGGTCTGCTGAAAAACCACTCGCGTTACACATGCCACCCATCCGCAGAGGAGGAACTGCCCGGTAATGCGGAAAAAGCGCTCTCAGTAATCGAAGGAAATATTCTAACTTCGCAAGGAGCGGGCACAGCTGCCGATTTCGCTTTTGCGCTGATCGATAAATTATTTGGATTGTCCACCGCCGAAGACATTGCCGCTTCTATTTGCTCTCCCTCGGGAGTCGCCGCAGGATCCGTTAAGTCATGAAGTCGCCTGTACAAGATAGTCATCTGGCCCTGCGGGACAAATTACTGCGCGATAACTTCACTTTAGCAGAAACTTTACTCTGCTGTATCCTTATTTTATGCAGTCTTGCAGTGCTCTACCCCGGCCAACCCAGATCCAACTGGCTACTCTGTTTCTTCTTTATCATCGGCGCGCTCACTCCCGTACTTTTGAAAACGCATGAGGTCACACACCCTTTTTTTATTGATAAGCTCTGGTCCCGATTTGGTCTGCTGATTGCCCCGTTCCTTCTTCTTCAGTTTACCTATATCATTGGATTATTTCAGGCACCCTTGGTCTCTGTTTTGCTGGAAGAAACAACCTACCGACAGCTTGTTCCAATTAATATATTTCAGCCAACCAGCACTGAACCAAATTCCACTTGGATTGCATTACTCGGATTCGGGTGCATCTATGCGATCAGTCTTACGGTACTGATTATACCCAAGTCGATTGCCTACTTTGAGAGAGTGCTCCCCTGGTTCTGCCTTATAGCCAGCTTGATTGCTGTATTCGGCTACATGCAAAAAATCGGTGGTCATGATGCGCCCTTTTACGCACGGGAACATCCGAGCGATGATTATTTCTCTATCTTTGCTTACGACGGACATTGGGCGGCCTACGCACTGCTCTGGATGACTGCCTGCTTTGGCTTTACATTCCTGACCTTAGCTTATGCGAAAAATATTACTTTTTCAAAAACAATGGCGCCTTGGTATTTGTCCGGCGCTTTACTCCTTGGTTATTCCGGCTTCTTTGTTCAATCGCGCTTTTCCTCGTCTTTGTTACTTCTGTATTTCTCAATATTCGCTACGCTATTCACACTAAGTTATCTAAAACGCCCGATTGCCCGAGCGCTAAAGATCAAGGTAGGCATCGCCTCTACCCTACTCATTGCGCTGCCTGCTGGAGTCGCTCTGCAACGCTTGATGCAGCCACATCCATTTGATTCGACTGCTGTAGGATTGCGCCAGGCGGCCTACCGCATGTTCCTCGACAATCCATTATTTGGTTGGGGTATGGATGCATTTACTCATCTCAGTCAATTCTATCAGAGTGATTTGCTTCTGAGCCAATCCCATGAGCGGGCCTTCTCTGACATTCTTCAGATGCTTGCTGAATTTGGACTGGTCGGAAGCATTCCAATTATCCTCCTCTTCCTTTGGCAGTTGCTTCGATATTTCCGTGGACCCAATGCCCAAGTATTACCGAATCTATTACTCGCCGCTTGCTTCGGTATCGTACTCTTGTCCTTTGTAGACTCACCCTTCATGTCACCAGCCGTATTTATGAGTTTTCTCATACTCTTCTTTTCCGCGTTGCGATGGACTGAGCTTTCCCGGGCTAGTGTCGATGTCGTCGATACGGACACAGTAGTTGTGACAAATTCGAATCTCCGCAAGGTACCGTTTTATACAGGCCCCAAAAAGGAAGCCTTCAAGTAAGGATCTACCGTATGCAGACCGAGCATTTTCAATATATTATTATCGGCGGTGGCAGCGGTGGCTACGCCGCCGCTCGCACGGCCCGCGAGGTTCTCGACCGGGTGGCTATCGTAGATGGTGCAGACACCCTCGGTGGCCTCTGCATCCTACGGGGCTGCATGCCCTCAAAGACCCTAATCTATTCCGCTGAAGTACTGCATCATGCGAAGAAGGGGAAGAGCTTCGGTCTGGACATTCCGACAACTGGGGCCGACATGTCCGCTCTGCAGAAGCGAAAGCAGAAAATCATCGATGAATTTGCCGAGTACCGGCAGGAACAACTGGAGAGCGACCGCTTCACTCTCTTCCGCAACCGCGCCTGCTTCATCGACCCGCAGACTATCGAATTGGACAACGGACAACGCCTGACGGCAGATCACTTTATGATCGCTACCGGCTCCAGCGTTGCCGTGCCACCGGTGCCGGGATTAGCTGAAGCACCCTGCTGGACAAGCGACGATGTACTTGATCTGGATTTCCTCCCGGAACGTGTCATCGTCCTGGGCGGTGGTATTGTGGCCTGCGAACTCGCTCAATGCCTACGTCGGCTCGGGAGCGAAGTCATTCTGATCCAACGCAATCCGCGTCTACTCAAACAAATGCCGGAAGCGGCATCGCTCACCATTGAGAATGCTTTCCGCGAAGAGGGCATTGACCTCTACACCGGTACAAATCTGCAATCGGTTCATCATACAGACGGCGTTTTCCACGTGGCCTTCGAACAGGACGGACAATCTCTTAAAATCGAAGCACCACATCTGCTCAATGCGCTCGGCCGAGTGCCGGCGATTGAAGGCTTGCACCTCGAAGCGGCGGGAATCGAAACAAAGCCGAGTGGACACATCGCCTGCGATCAGTTTCAGAAGACGTCCAACCCGCAGGTCTACGCCTGTGGCGATGTCGCCGGACCGCATGAAATCGTTCACGTAGCCATCCTTCAGAGCGAAGTCGCCGCCCGCCACGCAACAAATCGTAAGGCCGAGCCAGTCGACTACGATGGCCTTGTCAGCGTGGCCTTTACCGATCCACAGGTCGCCACCGCCGGCTTAACCGAGCAGCTAATCCGGGAACGCGGTCTGGATGTACTATCGGCCGACTATCCATTTGACGATCATGGCAAGTCGATCCTCATGGAAGCCAAGCACGGCTATATAAAAGTGTATGCTGATACAAGCGGCCGGGTACTGGGCGCAGAATGCGTGGGTAAAGACGCGGGGGAGCTCATCCACTCCATGGCCGTTGCTATCCAACTGCAGGCCAATGTGCGTAACCTCCTACAGGTACATTGGTACCACCCGACTCTATCCGAAATCTGGACCTATCCACTGGAGGCTATTCTGGAGGAACTCTAGCCGAAGCTACTGCAGCTCGATCCGAACAAACAGATGAGGATTGGCAAAATAATTACTGGCAGAATAATGCTCAGCTATGGAACATGCGTGTTTCTTATAGTCGTAATCCGGATCGAATTCGACCGTGCCGAGAAGATCTTCGCTTAGTTCAATGTAGGTCGATTTCAACTACCAGATCCCGCGCTCGCCTTTTTTCAGGGAACGGGCCACAGCCACGAGCAATTGAACAGTGTGCTCAATGTCCTGTAGGTCGACCATCTCGCTCGGCGTATGCATATAACGAAGCGGAATAGAAAGTAAGCCCGTAGCGATACCGGCCTGCGCCACTTGAATAGCCCGAGCGTCGGTGCCGGTTGGCCGTGAATCGGCCTCCAACTGATACGGTATTTTATTCTTTTCTGCGATTGTAACGATGCGCTCAAAGATGACCGGATTGATATTCGGACCGCGACAAACAATGGGGCCCCCACCCTGCTTAAAGCTTCCGTACTTACGAACATCGCAATCCGGAGAATCCGTCGCATGCCCAACATCCACGGCGATAGCAAAATCCGGATTTTCCGAGAAGGCAGCAGTGATCGCTCCACGCGTACCGATCTCCTCCTGAGTCGTGGCAGCGGCGACAACACGTGCGGCCAAGCGCCCCTTGCCGGTTGCCAGACGACGGACCGCTTCGAGTACCGCATAGGCACCGGCTTTATCGTCAAAAGCACGAGCCACGCCGATACTGCCGCGGATCAGTTCAAAGCCCTGATCATACACCGCACAGTCGCCGATCCGTACGAGCGCTTCAGCCTCTTCACGGGAGGACACACCGATATCGATCCAGATATGATGGGTCTCCGGCACCTTTTTTCGATCCTCTGCTGACATCAGGTGGATGGCACGTTTGCCGGTCACGCCCTTGATTTCACCGTCCCGCGTCAGAATAGAAACCCGCCGACCGGAAATCATACTACGATCATGTCCGCCCAAGGTATCAAAATAGAGAAAGCCCTTTTCGCTGATGTAGGTCAGGATCAAGCCGAGCTCATCGATGTGACCGGCCAAGAGGATCGAAGGATCTCCCTGCGGATTCACCGTGGCGAAGCGGTTGCCCATGGTGTCTTTACGATAGGTATCGACGACTGATTCCATGTGTGCATCGACTACGGCCTGCGCCTCATACTCGTGCCCGGTTGGGGAACGTGCTTCCAGCAGGTCGACGAGAAATTGTGGTGCCTTAAACGGCTTGGTGATTTTGGCAGTGGCTTTTTTAGCGGTCTTTTTCTTCGGCATGATTATATAGATAGAGCAAGCACGTGAACTTGCCACGAAAAAAGCAAGTCGGGACATCCTTTCAGCGACCTGCCTGCAGTTGGATTAGTATCATTCGGAACTGCCCAGTATCAAAAGGTCCGACTGAGTGATGCTTGTCCTGGGTTCTACCGACGGATTTGACGGATAGCTTTTTCCATCAAATACCATCACTCTAGCACTCGGCTGAATACCTCCACCCGCACTACGCACGACAAGATCGCGCCAACCACGGTTTGTGGTTTGCCTGACAAATATCGGCTCACGAGTGACCGAACTCTTACTCATGAATTGAAAGGCACCATCTGGAGTGCCTGCAAAAATAAACAGACTTCCACCGCCGCTCCCGGCGAATCCTGTCTCCCATAGGCTGACTAAAGCAATCGCATCCCGGATGCCGTCGTTATTCAGATCGACGAAATCAACCGCATATTGGTCAGGTGCCAAGGATTCAGACCCTCTGCCTGCCAGGTATTCGGCGAACGATATGTGAAACAGATTTCTCTGTTCAGAATCGTCGAAACGAGTGCTGGCACAGGAAACACAAAGGCTGAACGCAATACAGAATATCCATGCCTGTTTCATCCCAACTCCTTTTTGTCGCATACCAAGGATTAGAAATTTCATAACGAACTAATTCTTAGTTCATCCTGATAAAAATAAGAGACTAAGAACCGTTCGATTCGCAAAGTGGTTTGGCTTTCGTAATGAGGCAGAGTCTGCTTAGCATTCAGCCCACCCGCAAGTGATTTGCATATTTTGGCGAGTAATGGCAGTACTGCCATTCGCCCGCGGCATCCTTTTTATGAAAAATTGGAGGCATCGGTGCGGAAGCTTTTTTGGGGAAACCGTACAGGTCACTCTGAAATTTGGCAGAATAATGCACCGCGTTTTTTCCTAATTATTCTGTCAAAAAATCTCTCATTTGTGCGCCTTCGTACAACGCTCTTGCTGCTGGTCTTCTCCAGCTTTGAAAGTGCAAAGAGCGCAGCACCCCTCAAAAGTAGTCTGAATTGACAAATTAGGATATATATAGAAAATATTTCCTACACTATTCAATTAATGACTACAAAATGGAAATTTCCACAATAAACGCCAAAGGTCAGGTCACCATACCGGCAAAGATGCGGAAACGGCTCTCTCTCGAGCCGGGCAGCCAGATCCGTCTCTATGTAGAACCCGGCGATCAATCCATGGTGATTAAGCCGACCGGATCGATTCAGGATGGTTACGGCCTGTTGGAAAAACCATCGAAAGCCGCCACGGTGGAAGAAATGAATGCTGCTGTCACAGTTGCCGCCTCCCGACGAGCACTGCGTCATGACCGGGATTGACACCAATATACTTGTCCGGTTCTTCACGCGTGATGACGAGGCGCAGGCAGCCCGGGCAGCGGAGATCCTGACGACTCATTGCAGCGGGGATAATCCGGGATTTATCACGAACATCGTGCTGGTTGAACTGGTCTGGGTTCTTTCCGGGCATTACCGCTACGCCCGCAGAGATATCGCCAAAGCCATAGAAACATTGATTCATGCAAGGGAAATCCAATTTGAATATCCGGATGCCGTGCAATACGCACACCGCATCTATGCCAATGGCCTTGGCGACTTCTCCGATGCATTGATAGGCGCAACCAGCCAACTGTATGGCTGTGGATCGACGCTAACATTTGACCAGCAAGCAGCCCGGCTCAGCGCTTTTGAGTCGGCTTAAACTGGGCGAAGCAAAATAAAAAAGCACTCTCCGAAGAGAGTGCTTTGAAAGTTAATCTTTAAACGGAATTAGTACCGGTAATGCTCGGCCTTGTAGGGACCTTCTTGTTTCACACCAATGTAGTCGGCTTGCTCCTTGGATAAAGGCGTGAGGCGGCAACCGATCTTCTCCAAATGGAGACGGGCGACTTCCTCATCAATATGCTTGGGGAGAATATAGACGCCCGGTGTATATTTCTCGACCTGCTTCCACAGCTCGATTTGCGCGAGTGCCTGATTGGTAAAGCTGTTCGACATAACAAAGGACGGATGACCCGTCGCGCAGCCCAGATTAACGAGACGACCCTTGGCCAACAGGTAGATGCTGTTACCTGATGGGAAGGTGTACTTATCGACGGACCCTTCGTGATCGGGCTTGATTTCGTCGACTTCGACACCGGGCATATCGTTGAGCTTATCCACTTCGATTTCGTTGTCGAAGTGACCAATATTACAAACGATGGCCTGATCCTTCATCTTCGACATATGATCGGCTGTGATGATGCTGTAATTACCGGTTGTCGTGACGTAGATATCGCCCCAACCGAGAGTGTCCTCAACGGTCAAAACACGATGGCCCTCCATCGCTGCCTGTAGGGCGCAAATAGGATCAACTTCCGTAACCACGACCTGTGCTCCCATGCCCTTGAGGGCAGCAGCACACCCCTTGCCCACATCGCCGTAACCGCAAACAACGCCGACTTTTCCGGAGATCATTACATCGGTGGCCCGCTTGATGCCATCGAGCAGGGACTCACGACAACCGTACAAGTTGTCGAACTTGGATTTAGTTACGGAGTCGTTGACATTAATCGCAGGCACCAAGAGCTTGCCGACATTGTGCATTTCATAGAGGCGGTGGACTCCGGTTGTCGTCTCTTCGGAAACGCCTTTCCACTCTTTTACCACATCATGCCAGTGGCCGGGCTTTGCAGCGTGGATCTTTTTTAATAAATTCTTGATCACCGCCTCTTCCATGCTGCCGGATTCTGACTCCACCCAGTCACTACCATCTTCCAATTCATACCCTTTATGGATGAGTAAAGTGGCATCTCCACCATCATCGACGATGAGTTGCGGACCGGAACCATCCGGCCAGGTCAAGGCTTGCTCGGTGCACCACCAGTATTCTTCAAGGGTTTCGCCCTTCCAGGCAAATACCGGCACCTGAAGATCCCGAGCGACATAGGCAGCTGCATGATCCTGTGTGGAAAAAATATTGCAGGAACACCAGCGCACATCAGCACCCAGTTCCTTAAGTGTCTCAATCAGTACAGCGGTCTGCACGGTCATATGCAGCGAACCCATGATGCGCACGCCCTTGAGCGGTTGCTCACCCTTGTACTTTTCACGAGTTGCCATCAAGCCTGGCATTTCGTGTTGGGCGATCTCAATTTCTTTTTGCCCAAAATCAGCCAGGTTGATATCTTTTACCTTAAAGTCGGTAGTCGTTTTAGTCAGTGTATCTGTGCTCATAATGTATAAGTGATGTTTGGTTTTTCCTGTAAAGATGCGAATGAAATTTGCCCGCGAAGAAACGCGAGAGAGTCGAAATGAAAAAGTGGTTTTAAAAAGAGAGTGCCCACGAATTTCTCGAATGGACACGAATCTATGCTGAGTGATTACATGACAAAACGCTTGGATTGAAGACCGTTGAAAGAACCGAAATCCACGAGGATCTCCAATTTTTTTCCGGTGACATTGAAATAATTCAATAATTGCGATTGGTGCTGGGAACTCAGTTCTTTGACCGCTTTCAATACCAGAATAATTTCATCATATAGAATAAAATCCGCGCGGTAATTCAAAGAAAGAGTCGGCTCTTTGTACCGTACTGGAAGCTCCACCTCGAGACTGAACCGAATGTCGCGTGTCTCAAGTTCTAAACCCAAGGCTCTCTGATAGACCGCTTCCAGAAAAACGCGCCCAAGTTGATTGTAAACTTCCATGCAAGCACCCATTGTCTCGAAGCTTTCTTGCTTATAAAGGACATCATGCATTTGTGAAAATTCGTAAGATTTGTGGGCAGCAAGGTAAACTCGCTACAGCGCCGCTTGCAGTTCGCTGGCTTTGGCAGTCGACTCCCAGGGCAACTCATCCTTACCAAAATGTCCGTAGTGCGTCGATCCGCGGTAGATTGGGCGCAATAAGTCAAGTTGTCCGACGATATCGGCCGGCTTGAAACTGAACACTTGCTTGGCCGCTTCAGCGATTCGCGCATCCGATTCCTTTCCTGTGCCGAATGTATCGACGTGAATGCTCGTTGGGTACGGATGGCCGATCGCATAGGCGACTTCGATCTCGCAGGCCTCGGCCAAACCGGCCGCCACAATGTTTTTTGCGACCCAACGGGTAAAATAAGCCGCGGAACGGTCTACCTTGGAAGGGTCTTTTCCGGAGAAAGCACCTCCACCATGGCGAGCCCATCCACCATACGTATCGACAATAATTTTGCGCCCGGTCAAACCGGCATCGCCCTGTGGGCCGCCCACGACAAAGTTGCCTGTGGGATTAATCAAATACTCTGTGTCGTCTTTCAGTAGCTCGGCGGGCAAGACTTTGCGAATGACTTCCTCAATGCAGAATTCCTTGATCGTATCGAGCGACACTTCCGCACTGTGCTGAGTGGAGATCACGACGTTACGAATAGCCGTTATCTCGTTACCATTAAAATCAACCGCCACCTGGCTCTTTACGTCCGGGCGAAGCCAGGGAACATTCAAATCCTTGCGCTGGTGCGCCATTTCACGAAGTAAACGATGGGCGTACATGATAGGAGCCGGCATCAATTCAGGGGTTTGGTTACAGGCATAACCAAACATGATACCCTGATCACCCGCACCCTGCTCAGCAGTACCTTTGCCCGCAGCAGCAGTCGCATCGACGCCCTGCGCGATGTCCGGAGACTGGGCTGTCAAAATATTGGAGACGAAGACCTTATCCGCATGAAAAACATCGTCGTCGTTTGTGTAGCCGATTTCACGGATCGCATCCCGCACAATCGTTTCATAATTCAGATCCGCTCCAGTGGTAATCTCTCCAGCCAGAAAAACACAGTTGCTTTTAACCAGAGTCTCACAAGCCACACGACTTGCCGGATCTTCAGCCAAGCATGCATCAAGTACGCTGTCTGAAATATAATCCGACACTTTATCCGGATGACCTTCGCCAACAGACTCAGAAGAAAAAATAAAGTTTTTGCTCATAAGTGTGTTCACGATGGTAGATCGGAACAACGATGGCAAGAATTACATCAAATTATCAGGATATTTTGATATGTTATTATTTTATGCGTAAAACGGGTTCCCCCTAAGCTCCCACCCAACGGTCGTCATCGGCCCATGACCCGGGCATAGAATGGTCTCATCGGGAAGCGATAGAATCTGTCGGCGATTGACCTCCAAGGCTGACTTGTAGTGCCTTTGCCCAACCCCTCCCTGTGAGCGGCAAAAGAGGGCATCCCCAACCATACAGAGCGGTCGATCCAGACCATGCACTACATAGCTGATGCCCCCGGATGAATGCCCGGGAGTGGATCGCGCCTCTACCTGTAAACGACTCCAAGAGAATACGTCGCTATGCGAAACCGGTAAAGCCTGCTTAAACGGCTCCCCTTCCGGAGTATAACAAACCAATTCAGGCAGGAGCTCTCTTATCGAATCATAGGCGGCCACATGATCGCGGTGAGTATGCGTTAAAAAAAGTGCCCGCAAATTGAGTTTTCGTTCCTCCAGAATTTTGATCAGCCCATCTGCGTTTGTTCCCGTATCAAAAGCGATCGCCTCACCGGTATCGGCGGAGCAGCATAAAAAGCTGTTGACCGTCATCTCCATATATCCGGGCAGAGGAAATGGCGTGTTCAAACAAATCAAGCCCCCCAGCTCCAGAGCATCGGGCAACCCATTAACCGTCGCCATCGCAATCAAAGCCTCGCCATCCAAGCGCAGAACCGGCGCTACTGCCCGCAAAGCCGCTTCTTCCATTTCTCCACGTAATAGGGCTTCAACAATATCTACGGATACCCCTGCACGTTCAGCCAATACGGTTTTGCCAAGCCCCAAACCAGTCGCCGCCTTCATCAGCACATCCTCGAAATTATCCTCTAAAGCGATCATGGATCTACTCGTCCTCTCCAAACGTTCGGTAAGAGTAAGAGGCTAAAAGACCCGGCCAATAAACAAATCCAGGAAGGAACCCCCCAGCCCAGAGGAAGGAATCCGAACAGACAGGCAACCGTAGCCGTGAGCAAAGCAAAAGGCAGTTGTGTGCGCACGTGATCCAGCGGTTCCACTCCGGCAGCAATTGAGGCGACAATTGTCGTATCGCTGAATGGACTGCAATGATCGCCGAAAACCGCACCACTGAAGACCGCGCCGATCGCTGCGACAATTAAGCGGTCACGCTCCGCATCCGGAGCCT
>CENU01021098.1_pt1 | contig 11872 bp, 8 predicted proteins | sample 361331 | NCBI WGS metagenome assembly CENU01 (sample SAMEA2619766, study PRJEB7988) | marine metagenome | isolation source: saline water (ENVO:00002010), including
TGCTCACACCAAGGCTGAGCCGCAGACCTGGGGTGGCTTTTTTTAGGGCCAAAAGCAAGGAGGCCGTGGCTTCGATATCGGCCTCCTCCTCGCTGGGCAGACCGGCCATGCCATAGAGCTTCAAGGCGCTCAGGCCCCCTGCCTTGGCGTGGCGCGCCGCCGCGTGGATTTCCTCCTCACTCAGTTTTTTATTGACCACCTGCCGCATCCTCTCACTGCCGCTCTCGATGGCGATGGTGATCGATTTGCTGCCGCGTCTGGCCAGGATCGACGCCAGCTCCTGCGTCACCGTCGCTGCTCGCACGGAACTGACGCTGATGCGTGTATCGGCAAAACGCTCCTGGTTCAGCCACTGCAGCAGCTCATCAAATTGCGGGTGCTGGGTGACGGAGGCCCCCAGCAGCCCTAGCCGGCGCGTGGCGCCAAGGCCGGCTTCCACCGCTGGGATCAGCCCGTCATCCAGTGATGGCGTGCGGAACGGCAGGGTCAGGTAGCTCGCCAGGCAGAAGCGGCACAGTTCCGGGCAGCTGCGCACCACCTCGACCATGTGAATGGATGGCCAGGCGGCCTCCGGTGTGATCACCGTCGAGTGGCTCAAGGTGTTGCCGCGCCAGGTCTGCTTTGCCACCTGGGTTGGAACCTCAGCTGTGAGCGGATCGATGGCGATCAGCTGTCCATCGCTGTCGTAGCGCGGTGCATAGAGGCTGGGGACGTACACGCCTGGCAGCTGGGCCAAGCGCAACAGCCGCTCGCGCCGTGGTGATCCGCGCAGCTCCTGCAGGGCATCAATGAAGGCCGGCAGCAACAGCTCGCCATCACCAAGCAGAACCACATCAAAGAACGGTGCCAACGGCTCAGGGTTGGCTGTCAGGACCGGTCCGCCACCAAAGACGATCGGATCACCATCACCGCGTTCATGGCTCCACAGCGGAATGCGCTGCTGCTCGAGCAGATCAAGCAGCACCGGTCCGTCCAGTTCCCAGCTCAGGGACAGCCCGAAGAGCTCGCAATGGCGGTGCTGTGGATCCCCCTGATCGGTGAACAGGCGGCGTACATCGAGGTCAGGCCTTCTGGCCAGGCTGGCCCAGACCACCTGGTACCCCAGGCTGGTGATGCCGACGGAATAGGTGCTGGGGAAGGCCAGCACCGTTCGCAGAGCATCGCTGCTGGGCTGGGCCGGTTCGAACAGCAGTGTTTCCTGGTTCAGGGAGATCCAGTCGCCACCGACCATCATCCCTGGCGCCGGTAATCTGCGGCGCCACCGACCGCCCGGGGATGTTCATCACAGATCGGCTGGTCTATGTGGAGCTGCAGAAGACCGGCTGCACCCACATCGGCAAGTTGCTTGCCGCTGTGCTCCCCGGCCGGCAGATCGGTAAGCACAACAAGCCCGATGCGGCACTGCTGGCTCGGCGTCCCATCTTTGTCGGCTCGGTCCGTAACCCCTGGGCCTGGTATGTCTCGCTTTGGGCCTATGGCTGTCAGAAGGAAGGGATGCTGCATCAGGCCCTCACCCATCGGCGTGGCAGCCCCCGTGGTCTGGGCTGGCGGGCTGAGCCGACCTATGCCCTGCGTCGCTGGTGGCACAGCTTTGCTCAACAGAGCCGCCGCTGGTCAGAGCTCTACCGCGATGCGCAGAACGTCGATGCGTTCCGCACCTGGTTGCATCGGCTCCATGACTGGCCGCGGCGCTGGGACTGCGGGGAGCATTTCGCCCGTCATGCCTGCTGCCGTTCCGTGGGGTTGATGACCTACCGGTATCTCGATTTTTTCTGCAGCGGCAACTTTCGCCGCATTGCTGATCTCGAGGGCTTGATGCGATTCAACCAAGCCCACAACTACATCGACCACATGATCCGCACTGAACAGTTGGAGCAGGATCTGCTGGCGGTGCTTGCCGCTGAGCAGGTGCCCGTCAGCGCTGAGCAGCGCCTGCAGATTCTCGGCGGCGGCCGCAGCAATGCTTCGCGCGGCAAGCGAACCACCTGGCAGGAGTATTACGACCCAGCCTGCATCGCGCTGGTGGCCCAGCGCGATCAGCTGATCATTGAGCGTTATGGCTACCAGCCGCCGCTGCTTTAGGCCTCGGCCAGCAGCTTGGCCTCTTCCACGTCGCTCAGGACCCGGCCTTCATCGGCGAAGCCTTCCACCTGATCAAAGTTCAGATAGCGGTAGAGCTGGTCGCGGTTGGGGTCGATCTTGTCTGCGGCGATGGCCAGATACTCCTCCTTGCTGGGGATGCGTCCCAGTTGGGCGCAGACCGCCGCCAGTTCCGCACTGCCGAGATACACCTGGGCCCCATTGCCGAGCCTGTTGTTGAAGTTGCGCGTGCTGGTGGAGAACACCGTGGTGTTGTCCTCCACCCGGGCCTGGTTGCCCATGCAGAGCGAGCAACCGGGCATCTCCATGCGCGAACCGGCTGCTTGAAAGGTGGCGTAGTAGCCCTCCTCCTTCAACGTCTCCTCATCCATACGGGTGGGCGGGCAGACCCAGAGTCGCGCCGTGTTCTGTCCCTGGCCTTCGAGCACGGTTGCAGCTGCTCTGTAGTGACCGATGTTGGTCATGCAGGAGCCGATGAACACCTCATCCACCTTGTCGCCAGCCACAGCGGAGAGGGTCTTGACGTTGTCGGGGTCGTTGGGGCAGGCCACGATCGGCTCTTTGATGGCGTTGAGGTCGATGTCGATGACGGCGGCGTACTCGGCGTCGGCATCGGCTTCCAGCAGTTGGGGATCAGCCAGCCAGGCTTCCATCGCCTTGATGCGCCTCGCCAGGGTGCGGGCGTCGCTGTAGCCGCGGGCGATCATGTTCTTGAGCAGCGCCACGTTGCTACGCAGGTACTCACTCACCGTTTCAACGCTGAGCTTGATCGTGCTTCCGGCGCAGGAGCGTTCTGCCGTGGCATCGGTCAGCTCGAAAGCCTGCTCCAGCTTCAGGTCGGGCAGGCCTTCGATCTCCATGATCCGGCCATTGAAAACATTTTTCTTGCCGGCTTTCTCCACCGTGAGCAGGCCTTTTTCGATGGCCACATAGGGGATGGCATTGACCACATCCCGCAGGGTCACGCCGGGTTGCAGTTCACCGCTGAAGCGCACCAGCACCGACTCGGGCATGTCCAGGGGCATGGCGCCGATGGCAGCGGCAAATGCCACCAGGCCGGAACCGGCGGGGAAGGAGATGCCGAGGGGGAAACGGGTGTGGCTGTCACCGCCGGTGCCCACGGTGTCGGGTAACAGCATGCGGTTCAGCCAGCTGTGGATGATGCCGTCGCCGGTGCGCAGCGAGACCCCACCGCGGGAGCTGATGAAGTCCGGCAGCTCGGCATGGGTCTTGAGGTCCACTGGCTTGGGGTAAGCCGCGGTGTGGCAGAAGCTCTGCATCACCAGATCAGCAGAGAAGCCAAGGCAGGCCAGCTCTTTCATCTCATCGCGGGTCATCGGCCCTGTGGTGTCCTGACTGCCGACGCTGGTCATCAGCGGCTCGCAGCTGGTGCCCGGTCGAACGCCGGGCAGACCGCAGGCCCGGCCCACCATCTTCTGGGCCAGGGTGAAGCCTGAGCTGCTCTTCGCTGCAGCACCCGGGCGGATGAAGACATCAGAGGCGGGGAGCCCCAGCTGGGCCCGCACTTTGTCAGTCAGGGCACGGCCGATTAGCAGGGGGATGCGACCACCTGCTCTGACCTCATCACTGATGGTGCTGGGTTTGAGTTCAAAGCGGCTCACCACCTCGCCATCACGCTCGATCGTGCCGGCATGGGGCCGGATGGTGATCACATCACCGCTGTTGAGGCTGGTGACGTCGCATTCGATCGGCAACGCGCCGGAGTCTTCAGCGGTATTGAAGAAGATCGGCGCGATCTTGCCGCCAAGGATGACCCCGCCGCCACGCTTGTTCGGGACATGGGGGATGTCGTTGCCGGTGTGCCAGAGCACCGAGTTGATCGCTGATTTGCGCGAGCTGCCGGTGCCCACCACATCACCCACATAGGCCACCGGGTGCCCCTTGGCCTTGAGGGCCTCGAGTTCCGCCAGCCCGCCAGGCATGCGGGTTTCCAGCATTGCGGTGGCATGGAGCGGAATGTCGGGACGCGTGGTGGCGTGAGTGGCTGGTGAGAGATCGTCGGTGTTGGTTTCCCCTTCCACCTTGAACACGGTGACGGTGATCGCTTCCGGCAGTTCCGGCTTGGCGGTGAACCACTCGGCTGCTGCCCAGCTGTCGATCACCTGCTTGGCGTAGCTGTTGTTCGCTGCCAGCTCCAGAACATCGTTATAAGCGTCGTAAACCAGCAGAGTGCGGCTGAGTCCGCTGGCAGCGGCTGAGGCGATGGCACTGTCGCTGTTGCTGAGCAGCGCGATCAGCGCGGCGACGTTGTAGCCGCCGATCATGGTGGCCAGAAGTTTGGTCGCCTCCAGAGGACTCACCAGCGGGCTTGTGCGCTGGCCCTGGGCCACGGCACTGAGCCAGTCCGCTTTCACGTAGGCGGCTTCATCCACCCCTGGTGGAATCCGTTCGCTGAGCAGCTCCAGCAGGGCCTCCTCCTCACCAGCGGGGGGGGTCTCCAGCAGCAGGGTCAGGGCCTGGGCCTGGGGGGCATCGAGCGGCAATGGCGGAATGCCCAGGGCTTCCCGTTCTGCAGCTGCTGCGCGATACGCCGGCAGGAAGGCGGAGGGGTCAGTGGGCACGGCGTTGCTGGTGCTCATCGGCTCTTCTGCGGAAGGGGCAGGGATTGTCCATTGTCTGCCCTGCCGGGATCTGCTCTTAGGCTGTGGAGCGCTATTCCGCGCACTCCATGCTCCCCACCTCCGATCTGCACGTGGTGGAGACCCGGCCTCTGGTGGCGCCGGCCATCCTGCACAGCGATCTGCCGCTCTCCGATCTGGCCATCGAGACGGTGCGGCAGACCCGGCAACGCATCCAGCGCATCCTGCGAGGAGAGGATCACCGCCTCCTGGTGATCGTTGGCCCCTGTTCGGTGCATGACGTTGCCGCTGCCGAGGAGTACGCCGGCGCTTTGGCCCTGATGCGAGAGCGGCTCAAGGACAGCCTTGAGGTGGTGATGCGCGTCTACTTCGAAAAGCCACGCACCACAGTTGGTTGGAAGGGTCTGATCAATGACCCTCAGCTGGATGGCAGCTACGACATCAACACCGGTCTGCGCCGGGCACGGGGCCTGCTGCTGCATCTGGCTGAACGTGGTCTGCCGGCTGCCACTGAACTGCTCGATCCGATCGTGCCGCAGTACATCGCTGATCTGGTGAGCTGGACCGCCATTGGGGCGCGCACCACGGAAAGCCAAACCCACAGGGAGATGGCGTCAGGTCTGTCCATGCCCATCGGCTTCAAGAACGGCACCGACGGGGGGGTCACCGTGGCGATCAATGCGATGCAGGCGGCTGCGCGCCCGCATCATTTTCTCGGCATCAATCGCCAAGGCCACGCCTCAATTGTTTCCACCACCGGCAATCCGGATGGCCACCTGGTTCTGCGCGGTGGCGGCGGCAGCACCAACTACCACGCTGAATCGATTAATGCGGTGGCTGAGACCCTGCAGGCAGCGGGCTTGCCCCATCGGGTGATGGTGGATTGCAGCCATGGCAATTCCAACAAGGATTACCGGCGGCAGTCGGAAGTCCTTGAGTCGGTGGCTCAGCAGGTGCGGGGTGGTTCCCGTTCGGTGCTCGGGGTGATGCTCGAGAGCAACATCGTTGCCGGCAATCAGAAGCTGCCTGCCGATCTCAGCCAGTTGACCTACGGACAGAGCATCACCGATGCCTGCATCGATTTGTCCACCACCGAGTCACTGCTTGAGCAGCTGGCTGCAGCCGTGCCGGTCACGGTCTGAGTCGATTTTTTATTCCCGTATCGGCAAATACCAGCGATCTGATTGATCCGCTTAATTTTTTCTCACCACATCCTGGTGGGTTATGACGCTGCTCCTGCAGTTTTTTGGCATCAGTGATGCGCTGCATCTGTACGAACTGGAGCAGCGCTACCCGCTCGGTCCTGTCTTTGCTGGATTCCGCCCTTGCCAGCTTGATCGACTCCTGAGCTGGGGTCAGCAGACGGCCCAGCGCCGCTGCTGGGATCTGGACCTGGTGCATCAGGCAGTCCTGAAGGGCTGGTTGGAGCGGGAAGAGCTGATTCGCCAGTGGCAGTTTCGTCTGCGTGCCTCACCGTCCAATCAGCTTTTGGTGACCGGTCTTGGCAGTGAGCGTGACTGGCAGCAGCGCTGCGAGCAACTCTTTGACGCTTGATGTCCGCGGTTTGGACCTGGCTCTCAAGCCCCCAGTCCAGCCCCGAGTCCGGCGACGCCCAGCGGCACGGTCAAGTTGTCCAGACCGCCCCAGCTGAGTTGCTCTAAAGCGGTGGCGGCGCCGCTGAGTGCCAGCAGTGCGGGCCAGCTCAGTCCATCGAGCAGCAGGGCCAGGACCAGCAGGCTCATGGCTGCCATCACAGCCGTGCCCAGCAGGGATTTGCTCTGGCCCAGCAGTTGCCAGCGCGGTGAGCTCAGGCTCGAGCCCACCAGCCCAGCAGCACCATCGCCGAGGGCCATCACCAGGACAGCAGCACTCACCAGATCAGCCCGTTCCGGCCAGCCCCAGGCAATCAAGACAGTGATGGAAAGGCCATAGGCAATGGTGCCGGCGCTGCGCCGCCCGACGTCTTCCACCGCAGGCAGCAAATGGGCTCGGTGGTTGATGATTGCCGCGGCCGTGGCCAAGGCGGCAGCGAGCAGAGCCATGGGTCTTGGGATCTGCAGCCACCAGGCCAGCGGCACGGTCAAACCGGCGCCCATATGAACTAGCTTCCGGCTGAGTTCCCGTTGCTGGGGCCAGATCCGTCGTGCCCCCAGCGCTGCAGCGAGAACCGCTGCGAGCCAGAGGCCCGCCAGAAGGATTCCAAACGCCGGGCTCAAGTTCAGGCGGCCTGTTGCTGACTGGTGATCAGTCTGAGCTTTGAGATCGCCTTGGCTTCCAGCTGACGCACACGCTCGCGAGAAACGTTGATCTGACGGCCAATTTCAGCGAGCGTCAGGGGTTCGGCGCCTTCCAGCCCAAAGCGCAGTTTGAGAATCTTCTGCTCCCGCTCGTTGAGCTGGGTGATCCAGGTGCCGAGGTGCTCCTTCTGGATGCGCCGATCCATGCTTTCCATGGAATCGGTGCAGGAGGGGTCAGGGATGAGTTCTCCCAAGGTGCTGCGATCCTCTTCCCCACGGGCGTGGGCATCGAGCGAGGCGCAGGGCGCGCTCTGACTCAGCAGCTCTTCGAGTTCGTCGGGCTCCATGCCCATGGCATGGGCCAGCTCAAGGCGATTGGGCTGTCGTCCAAAGCGGTGGGTCAGCTCCCGGGTGATGCGGCGCATCTTGGAGAGCTTCTCGCTGATGTGGATGGGAAGGCGGATTGTGCGGGCGCTGTTGTCGATCGCGCGGGTCATGCCTTGGCGAATCCACCAGTAGGCATAGGTGGAGAACTTGTAACCCATGGCTGGGTCGAACTTATCGACGGCCCGCTCCAGACCGATGGCTCCCTCCTGGACCAGATCCAGCAGTTCCAAGCCTTGGTTCTGATACTTCTTGGCGACGCTGACGACCAGTCGCAGATTGGCCGCCATCATCCGGTCGCGAGCACGGCATCCCATGCGGATCTGCTGTCTCTGCTTCGGCGTGCGCTCTTCGACGGCGATCTCTGAGAGACGCTTCATCTGCTGGACCTGGTGAGCCAGCTCAATTTCTTCTGCAGGTGTCAGCAGGGGAACCCTGCCGATATTGCTGAGGTACCAGCCGATGGAGTCGGTGCTGAGGCGGCCGCCCCCGCGACTGGAACTGCGATTACTGGCAGGACGAGGCGAGGGCGATGAAGCCCCAGCTCGGTGTCCCAGTGGTGTCCCCATCACCCCGGCCTCCGAATTTAATTTGGCCAGAACTTAGCACTGTGGTGAGCGTTGAATCAGTGCTTTTGGGAAGACAATCTGGATTTAGCAAGCAGTGTGGAATTGGTGACCGATCGCATCGTTTTCGAGCCCTGACCTTGGCTTGCGAATGGTGTTCAAAAGAACCCAGATCTTTTTCGCTTTTTTGTTAACTCTCTGCAATGCCAGTCACTGTTGTAGCCAATCACACAGGCTGGCCCTGGACTGAGCACCATTCATGCATCAGTTGCAGTTGAGAATTAAGTTCGTTGCCCTCGGGTTGCCGCTGGATGAAGTGGCCATCGCTCTGCATATCCCAGGCGCCTCGGTTGTCGTCGAGATAGGTGCGCAGCAGCTGCTCAAGGCGCTCTCTTAATACGGTGTCCTCGACAGGCGTCACCGCCTCGACACGGCGATCCAAGTTGCGGCCCATCCAATCGGCACTGCCGATGAAGACCTCCGCAGCTCCAGCATTGCCGAACCAGAAGATGCGGGAGTGCTCAAGGAATCGGCCGATGATGCTGATCACCGTGACGTTGTCGCTGTGGCCAGCCAGGCCGGGGATCAAGCTGCAGATCCCCCTGATCACCAGCTCAACCCTCACACCAGCGCGGGAGGCCTCGTAGAGCAAAGCGATCAGCCTTGGGTCAACCAATGAATTCATCTTGGCGATGATGTGGCCGCCGCGACCGGCGTTGGCATGCTCGATTTCGCGGCGGATCAAGGCCTCCATACCGGAGCGAAGGGTGACTGGCGCCACCAGCAGCTTGCGGAAACTTTGCTGCTTTGAGAAACCGGTGAGGTAGTTAAACAGCTCCACGAGGTCTTGTCCCAGGTCCTGACGTGCACTCAGCAAGCCAAGATCGGTGTAAAGGCGTGATGTCTTTGAGTTGTAATTGCCAGTGCCAATATGCACATAAGACCGCAATTCTTCCTTTTCCCGCTTCAGGACAAGTGTGATTTTGGTGTGTGTCTTCAGGCCAATCACCCCGTACACCACGTGCACGCCTGCATTTTCAAGGTGGCGGGCCCACTGGATATTGTTTTCTTCATCAAAGCGGGCCTTGAGTTCGACCAGGGCCATGACTTGCTTGCCGTTCTCTGCAGCTGTGATCAGCGAGCTGATCACAGGGGAGTCCTTGGACACCCGGTAGAGGGTCATCTTGATGGCCAGGACATCAGGGTCCTCGGCTGCTTGCATGATGAATTCCTCCACTGAGGAGGGAAACAGGTCATAGGGGTGGTGCACCAGCACATCACCCCGTCGCAACACGTCAAAGACGCTTTCAAATTCCTCTTCGGCCACCGAGCCATCGGTCAGCAAGGCTTTTTGTGCCCTGGCCAGGGGCGCCGCCACCCGCGCCTGCTGTGGCTCGTCCTTCAACTGCGGCAGGGGCACCCCCATCAAGCCAAAGAGGTCATCCAGAGCCAGGGGGCCATTGACCCGGTAGAGATCCTCGGCCTCCACGGCCATGCCCTCCATCAGCAGATCCACCACGTCCTGGGGCATCTCATCGGTGACCTCAAGGCGCACCACCTCGCCTCCCATGCGGCGTTTGCGCAGGCCCTCCTGCAGGGCAATCATGAGATCGTCTGCTTCCAGTTCACGCAGTTCCAGATCAGCGTCGCGGGTGACACGGAAGAAGTAGTGCCCCTCAATGGTCATGCCCGGAAAGAGCAGGCCGAGGTTGAAGGCCACCAATTGTTCCAGCGGCAATGCGGTGTAGAGGCTGTCACTGTCGTCAGTCAGCTCTAAAGGCAGTTTGATGAAGCGCGGCAGGTTCTTCTGCGGAACCTTGACCCGTGCAAACTGTTGCTCACCGCTTTCCGGATCGCGGATCAGGGCCGCAATGTTGAAGCTCAGGTTGCTGATGAAGGGAAACGGGTGAGCCGGATCCACCGCCAGTGGTGTGAGCACCGGGAAAATCGCGCTGCGGAAATGGTTCTGGGCCCATTCCCTCTGCGCTTCATTGAGCTGGGGATAGTCCAGGACATGGACGCCATGGCGTGCCAGCTCCGGTTTGAGGGTGTTGCGGTAATGGTCTTGTTGTTTTTCCAGCACCGGGCGGAGCTTCGCCTGGATCGCCTGCAGTTGCTGCAGTGGTGTGAGTCCATCGACGCTGGGCGTCTCGATACCGGCATCAACCTGTGACTTCAGCGAAGCCACCCGCACCATGAAGAACTCGTCGAGGTTGTTGCTGAAGATGGCGCTGAATTTGGCTTGCTCCAGCAGTGGCGTGCGTTGATCCAATGCCTGGGCCAGCACCCGATCATTGAAGTCGATCCAGGCCAGTTCGCGATTGAGATACAGCTCGGGGGCGAGAGCAGCGGGCGCCATGGAGCGGGGGAATGCCAGATGGCCGGAAACTAGCCAGCTTGTTTAAGGGAACCGTTAGCACTCAGTGCCGCAACACCGATCAGTAATGCCGCCGCAAGCAGAAAAGGGCTGCTGCGTCCCAGCAGCTCGTAGCTGAGTCCCATCAGCGGCGGACCCAGAAAACTGCCAAGACTCTGGAGCCCCTGGAGTGAGCCAAGGGCAGCCCCCTGGCCGCCGCTGCTGAGCCGGCGGGACACCAAGCTGCGCAGTGATGGGGTGACCAAGCCTGTGCCGAAGGCCAGCAGAGCCACCGAGACGTAGACCACTGGTTGGCTGCGCTCCACGGGCGCCAATGGAATCAGCAGGCAGCCCACGAGCACCAGCGCCAGACCGGTGAGGGTCAGGCGCTGTTCGCCGAAGCGTTTCACCAGTGGTCCGATCAGTCCTCCCTGAACCACGGTGGCCACGATTCCGACGATTAGAAAAGCGGTGGTGGCGGGCCCTGGCCCCCAGCCGTAAACCTGCTTGAAGAACAAGACCAGCACGGCTGTAAAGCCGTTGAAGGCCAGAAAGAAGAGGAAAAACCCAAGGCAGAGCCGGCTCACCTGAGGGTTGCTGAACACGCCGGCCAACTGGGTGAAGGGGTTGAGCTCGCGCTTGCGTGGCAACGCTCTGCGCTGCTGGATCGGATGGGTTTCCGGCAGCAGCTTGAGCACGAGCAGCAGGTTGGTCACGGCGATGAGCACCGCCAGCCACACCGGCACGGTGGTGCCCCAGCGGCTCAACGCCCCTGCCAGACCGGGTCCCAAGATGAAGCCAAGCCCGAAGGCCACTCCGATCAGCCCAAAGGCCCGGGCCCGATTTTCAGGGCTGCTGATGTCGGCCAACACAGCACCGGCTGTGGCAGCGGTGCCACCGCTGAACCCATCAATCATCCTGCCGGTGAACAGCAACAGCAGCGGCCAGGGACTGGCTGCTGGCCAGGGCAATTCCAGGGTGAGCGCAAACAGACCGAGGCCGACCACCGTTCCTGCAACGCAGGTGGCGATCACCGGCCGACGCCCGTAGCGATCGCTCAGCGCGCCGATCAAGGGGGTGGCGACAAATTGGGCCAGGGCATAGCTGCCAGCCAGCAGTCCCAAGGTGGTGCCGCTGCTGGTGAAGCGGGCCAGAAGGAAGGCCAGCAGCGGAAAGACAAGGCTTTCACTGATCCGGTCGTTCAGCAGCGTTGCGAAGACGCAGAGCAGGGTCGAGGGCCGTTTCAAGTCAGTCGGTCTCGGCTGGTTTCATGCCGCGGTCCTGGCGCACGGCATTCCAGACCTCGACCGCTTCATCGCGCAGCAGCTGCTCTGGAGCCATGGCCTGCCGCTCTGGCGGCAGGTTCATTTCGGTGATGGCTGCCGAATCGTCGTAGAAGTCGCTGTAGTCCTCCCAGCCTGCGCCGTAATAGATCTTGCTGATGGCGGCCCAGTGGGCCGCGGCATAACACATGGGACAGCAGCGGCTGCTGGCGTACAGCACACAGCCGCTGAGGTCCCAGGTGCCCAAGGCGCGAGAGGCTGCGCGGATCGCATTGATCTCAGCGTGCGCTGTCGGGTCGTTGTCACGGCCGACCCCGTTCCCTTCATTGGCAATCACTTCACCGTC
>CENU01076012.1_pt1 | contig 11843 bp, 7 predicted proteins | sample 361331 | NCBI WGS metagenome assembly CENU01 (sample SAMEA2619766, study PRJEB7988) | marine metagenome | isolation source: saline water (ENVO:00002010), including
CGATGAGGCGGAGGATGAAATACAGAAAGATTTCTTTAAACGTCGAATTCAGGTTTGGACGGATTACGCGGAGACAGTGCTTTTAGGTAATAGCCAGTTATCAAATCGAGAAATGGCGCAGGGAAATATTATTCAGATGGCGTCTGCGCGTAGAAATCCTTATCGGTCTGCACTGCGAATTATCGCTGAGGAGAACCAAGAATCTTTCTTCCCAGACGAGCGGCCTGACTGGCTAGAGTTGACTCTCTTTCATCAGAAAATTGAACTCCTTGGAGGCGATGAAGGCGGTGGTGGGCCGAGCAAAACACTGACGAAACTTGGCCTAAAAATGCTGAGCAAATTTGGCGCGGTTGGTAAGGCGGTCAGCAAAGAGGCTAAAAAAGGGGTAAAAACTAAGAAGAAGCTCGATAAGGAAAAGGGCGAACCTGCGCGAGACGAACAACTTGAAAACGCAGCAAAAGAATATAAGGATAACTACCTCCCCGCTTTGGAACTGATTGCATTCTCTGCCGACAGTCGTACCGCATCCTTCGCAACAATCACTGATCGTTTCCTATCTGGAGACGATCCAGGATCCGGTACGACGGCGTTAGCCTCCGGTTACAAATCAATTCGCAGCCTTGAGATGATGTTGGGGCTTCGCGATAAATACTCTCGCATATATTGGGACTTACTTTCGGCGCCTCTCTATGTCAGCGAGGACTACCTTCTGGAAGAGGCCGCCTGTCAGACGGACTCCCTCTGGAGAGAAGAGGTGCTCGCTGGCATGGACAATGTCCCCGAGAGTGCCAGGTTCTCTCGATTGTTTCAGAGTGGCGGGCTTGTATGGACTTTCTCAGATCAAAAGCTGAAACCTTTTGTCAAGACCAGTCCAGGGGTCGGGCTTGTGCCACAGGAAGTCGGTGGACGCGCTCTTCCTCTCACCGAGAACTTCTTCAGCTTCCTGTCCAGTGGGCGCCTCGGGCTGCAAGCGATGCAGGACACCTATCCCACCCAACTTTTGACCCGACCGGTGATGGTAAACAAGCAGGCATTATTAAAACCGGTAAAGACCACCATGACGCTGCTCTGTGACAATGGTAAAACGCGGCAACGGTTGGTTAATCAAAATTTCTTAACCCAGGGTCAGATCGAATGGTCGCATGCATGCTCGGATTTTCGTCTTGATATCGATTTTGGAATATTTGAGTTACGCAAAGTCTATAAGGGTCTGCGCGGCTATCCAGCATTCCTCGAAGGGTTTGAAAGCGACACCTTGCGACTTACCAAGGATGATTTTCCCGAATATTCGCGAGTCTTTAAGCAACAGCGCTTGGGTCATATTGACCTAGAGTATGAAATCATAGGGAAGGATGCAGTAATTAAGGCGGCACAGGAGCGTCCCACGAACACTCCTCCTCATATAGCAACATGTTGGCCGACCGAGGGACGAGATGCCAGTTGATATTCCTGCGCCTTATATTCCCCCGCATGACTGGGCGTACTCGGACGTAGACCGGGTAAATGAGAGCCGTCTAAAGGTCTTAGTTGTCGGAAACTTCAGGGGAATGCTGGCCCCAATCGAAGTACCCTTAAGTGTGCAGCACTCGCGCGAGCTGCTCGGGTTTTGGTCGCCATCAATAGATCTGGAACTCGAGCTGGACTTTTGGGGAAGTAAAGAGCGGGTCTTTGTGCGCTACCAGCCGTCTGACATCGTGTCGTTCCTTTCCCCACTCCCCGCTTGCAGGCTCGTGCCCGACTCTCTTGATGTTCCGCATCTCAACACTGGAACATTAAAGGTCCTGGGAGGATTACTGGGCGATTGGGAGACGGTTCAGAGGGAGATTCGCGCAGGAATCGAAAAAAGAGGCGTTGATATTGAGGGAATTGATGGAGTAGCGACCCAGTTTCCGAGCGTTGAGTTACAGAGTGTTATTGAAGGATTGAGACTAATAAAGGGTCTATCGTCTTCCGATAGCCAGCCTTTAGGGCTTGATCAGCTCTATCTCGACTTAAGCGCACTATACGAGGAATTTCAAAACGCGATCCGCCAGGACCCTGTTTTCAAGGAACTTAAGGAGTCCTGGTTAGGGCTAGATCGAATTTTAAAAGCGGGAATGAGTCATCAATTCCTAGAAATCTGGGCTCTAAATGCATCACCTCAAGCATTGCTGAACGATTGCGATCTTGATGTCGTGAATACCGATCTTTATTCGGCAATTTATCAGAGTGAAATAGGCCAATACGGAGGTGATCCGTTTTCCGCCGTAGTTTTAGGGTTTCCTGTTGGATTTAGCTTTGAAACCCGTCCAGTTTATAAGTACCTAGCGGCAATAGGAGAACTGGCGAGTACGCCGATGTTGCTTGATCCCAGGTTGTCTTTGTTGGAAGCCGATGACTACTCGATCCTAGATGGGTTGGAAAATATCGGAATAGAACTCGATAGCTCGCTGCGTAATATTTCTACGGAGACCTGCGGTAGCTTTCTTTTCTTGACTCCCCAAAGTTCGGTGATTGCAGTGCAGCAGGTAATCGATCTTGGCGATAGGGGGGAGAGTCGAGAACTCGGCACCTTTGATTGTCCTGGATCTGTCGATCTCGTTATAGATCTAATTGAGACGCTCATTGATTTACGAGGAACTGTGTCCTCGGATCTTCAACAGGGCACTCTCGATTACGAGGCGCGGCCCGTATATTGGTTTGGGCCTAGTACTGTCGAAACGCTCCAGAGGAGCGGGATGGTCGTGCCGGTTTGTGTCCACCCCCAGCGCCCATTGAGGTTCGATGGGGCCCGTCCGATTGGCGGGATTCACGGTGGTACACATAGCCCCCAGAGAGTCGATGCCATCCGCCCGCCTGAACTCGTCGGCCTTGTTCAGATCTTACGAATATTACATAAATTGAAAGGATGGGCGCGAGATAACATCGGTAGCTCAATGAGCGTAAATCAGAGGGTAGCCGCCATTAATGACCAGATTGGTGCTTTCGTGCTCGATACTCCAAAACCCCGAGCGGAACTACTGCGTACTCGTCCCCTTAGTGCGGGATTTTGCGAATTCGTCAACGATCCCGAGACCACTCACGATTCATATCGGTTAACTTTTCGATTACACGAGCATCGCAATTATCCAGTGGGTGAACTTACAACCCATGTCGGAATGGGCTAAGGAGGGAGAAAGCTATGGCTTATGTCGGAACGGTTCGTGCATACACGGTAAGCTCATCGGATCAGGAGACTTTCGACCCACTCGCGATTCATATGCAACCTGACTCGGCGCCCAGTCGCGATATAGAAGGTCACGTGTACGGCTATCAGCATGAAGTGGAGGTGCCGCTACGGGTAGAAGATAGTGCGCCGCTGCAAGGCGCTCAAAACCGGACCGTTAAATTCAAGATAGTGCAGGATGAGACAATCATTGATTGGCATGAGTTTATATGTCAGCCGGATACGCCGTCCTCGCTGGTTGTGACGGTTGACTGGGAATTATGGGATGAGTTTGGGAATCAGACTGTCGCCTATCTTGTATCACTGCTTGGGGCGAGTGTCGTTCGAATATCAACTCAGATGCCAGATATTGTCGACACGGAAGAGTTTCCCAGAACCCGGCTTTTTAGTGAAATTGAACTGAGATTTAACTCGATCACGCATTATGCGGGACCAACGTTGAACAAGTTGTCACGTTCAGAATGGTTCCATAAACGATAATGAGATTGCTCTCTCGCAACCGATTACTGGAGCCGCCCGAGAGTGCCCAAGGGAGAGATGATGAGTTCGCCGAGACAGTAAGGAGTGAACTGGAAGACCTTTGCAATAGTTCGCCCGGGTCATGCTTGGCCAACCCGCGGCTTGGGCTTCGGTCCCTTGCTCTCTCCCTTGCGCGGTGCCCAAAAGATCTGCGCAGCAGTATTCTGGAGCAAGTTAAGGACGTTATTCTTTGTTGTGATCACCGTATTCAGGAGGTGCGGATGACGGTTCTGCAGGAACGACGAGATATCGAGGGCGGTATTCGCCTGGTTTGTTCGATCTTGAGCCGCCCCTTGCCGCGTCGCTATTACGCCCAGGTTCTAATGGAGATCGACTCGTCAATCTCTCTTAGAGTAATTAAAGGAGGAAGTTCGGCATCATGAATCGGCAATCCGATCAACGTTACGAAGAACTCCTTGCGAAGCTTAGGTCAAATTCGACAGAAGAACGCCAAGTAGCTGCGGACCAGCTTAGCATAGACCCCGATGTTGATGTGCTGCTGCGCTCAATGGCGTATGTTCTTGACTCTGCCGATGAACTGATAGACCGTGGCTCGTCCGCGCTTCGCCAGGCGGTTGGTAAACATCTGTTCCCGAGCGAATTCGTGCCCCGCGGGTCCATGACTATTCTCAACCTGAGTTCTCAGGTGGATAAGTTTACGAAACTCGAACGAGGCGAAGAGGTTCTACTTCAACGACCGAACAAAGGAACTCAAAGGTTTCGGGTTCTCTCGGATTTGGCAGTCATGCCCCTCGCTCTCCAGCACGCAGGGGCGGACTATAACGCTGCGCGTGACGAAACGACCCTAACGTTGTCCCTGAGATCGGCCCAGGCATTCCCGATCACCTCTCTAAAGACACTACCGTTCCTAATACATGGTGATCACTTCGGCGCACAGATCATCTATGAAGCCATACGACGCTTTGTCTCCAAGATCGAGGTTCAACTGGATGGCGCCTCAATGTATGCGGATCAAAGTCAACTCCGAAACCTTTTTGAAGGCAATGAATTTACGAGTCAACTGACACGTAACCAGGGATCACTTCCTTTTGATCTATTGGAATTTTTCCTGGGCTTCCCCGGTGTCATGAGAAATTTTGAGGTAAAGCTCCAGCAGATCCAGGACCAGATGGAAGAAGAGCGCAACGTCGGCACTCTTGAAGCGGCGGAGTCTGCAGAAAAATTGGACCTCGTACTCACGTTAACGGGAAACGTATTTGAAAACGTCGAGGTAAATCCCAGCTACTTTTTATTAAACCCGATCATCGTTGAAAATATGTACGAGAAAGGCTCGCTGCCAGTTTCGTATAGGGGTATGCGTAGCGCTCTCGACTTCAATATCAATTTAGCGGAGTCCAACTCTGAGATTCCAGTGGACGTTTTAGAGGTGGGTACGACGTTGGCGGGATCCACGTCAGAGGTGGTTTTGACACCAGATTTTTCAACCAAATCTACTGATTTTGAGATAATAGGCCGGTTCCAAGTCGTAAAAAAAGGCCCGACGACCGAAGCTCTCGATAAAGGGACTATCAGGGCCTCGGTCTCCGTAGATAACAACCATTTCGATAAGTTAACAAATCCGATCCACGCCAGATTGCTGTGCAGCAATGGCTCTGCCGTAGAAAATCTCCCTGCCGGACAAATTTTTCGTGGGCGCAATTCGGATCTTGGCCGGTTTGAGATGACGAGTGTTGCGAAGACAACCCGGTATCAAGATGTGCCGTTAAATGAACTGCATCTTTTAAATGGTCTGTTAGATGCTTATGCCTGTGAGATTAACTTATTCTCCGACACCGCGAGGCTTAAAACGCTTTGGAGATTCTATGGCGAACGCACTGGGGCATCTGCGGGTGTACTCCGCAGGTTTGAGTTGGGAATCGTTGAAACTCAGCTTAACGTCACTAGCGTAATCTACCGGCTTGGTAACCTTCCGTGCTACGACGTAAGAGTTCGCCTGGATGACGACGAATTCGATTCGCCGCAAGAGATTTTTGCCTATTCAGACGTTCTTCAAATGTTGGTGACTCGACTGTGCCCGATAAATTGCACGAGTCGGTTTACTGTTGACAAAATAAAAAGTGCGGAGGTTCTAAAGTGGCCGATATTGATCGCCTCCGAACGTCTAAGCCCCTAAAACATCTCTGCAGTAAGCCAGGGGAGTTTGATTACTTCCAGGCGATGCGTCTAGCGCACCAATTAGAGTCACTTGGTGTTATTGAGTCGTTTTCTGTTGAGCCGCCATTGTCGATGGCCAATTCCGTCCCCAGCCATTCCGTTGGGGTCCCGTCTATTTCAAATGCGTCGTTAGACGACGGCCACCTGACAATCTATTCGACATTTTGTAGCCTCTTTGGCTATGGTTCTATTACCCCCGAATATTTCTCGCGGCGATTAATCTCTAGCTTTTCAGAGAACGAGACTGAAGTATTGGAGTTGCTTCGATTTCTTAACGACAAGCTCCATGAACTCATATTTCAGGCGACCCTGTTGCATTATCCGGTGGTGGCTGAGCTGGAATTGGGAAAGAATGAGATCAGCAATACACTCTCATTTAGGTCAGCCAGCCAGGCTATGCCCAAGGAACTCCGACGTTATTTTGGAGAATTTCTTACTGAACTAGCCCCGATTTTTATAATCAAAAGTCGTGGGCTTAGCGGCCTGCGCAAACTGTTAACGGTGGCACTGGATGTCCCATCGGTGCGCCTATATGAGTGTGACGTCCAGAAAGTCGTTGTCCCACAGTCGTCCAGGCCCAGTCTAGGGCGTGACACATTTGAGCTTGGTAGCTCATCATTGTTAGGAAATCAGATTCTCGATGCGACGTCAAACCTTGGTGTTCATCTAAACGAGCCAAGCCTTACGTTAGCCTCTACGTTACTTCATGATCCGACCTATTTGACGGCCGTAAAGTCGCTGATCTCCTTTTATATCCAGCGCCCCTTAAATGTAATTCTAAGTTTCAGATTGCCCGAAGAGGTCAACCCATCAATTCGACTCGGGAGTACAGAGTGGAATCGGCTGTCGCAAATTGGGATTCTTCGCTCAGATGAGCGTAGACAACTGATCACGCTATAGACTGGCAACGAGTTTCCGCAGATATAACGATGACAGACGTCCAGGTGCGATTGGAGAGAGTGTTGCCGAGTGGCGTAGAGGTTGAGCCTGCAGTTCATGTACTCAGTTGGTTCGTTCACGAGGAGTGCTCAAGAAACTTTAAGCTTAAGGTTCGAGTCGCGCTTCGGAATCCTTCCGACAAGGCGGTTCTCTTCGATCAAGGACGTGCCAACTGGAAACAAGCATGGAGGCTGACTATAGAAGCCGCCCCCTTGGTCAATGAAGGCGGTGAGGTAAAGCCTGAAGAGAGCACTAGATATTTTCTTGGATATATCGAGCGGATAACTGAATATTCCGAGACAGATGCAGAGAAGACGCTCGAGTTAGAGTTCGGACCATTGACCATACCACTTAGCTTTGCCCGAGCAACCAAGTCATATAAAGAAAAAAGTGTGATCGATGTATTTGACGATTGTGTCGAGAAGCTCAAAGCCTTGACCGTTGGTCAGGTGCCCATTTCGGTAGAAAAGCATTTAGCACGGAATGACTATCCGGTCTGGGCGGCTCGACTTCAGTATAGAGAATCCGATTGGGAGTTCCTGAAGCGAATCCTAGAAAGGGAAGGGCTTTATTTCTTTTTTGAGCACAGGGCGCTTGAAACGGTTATTCATCTATGTGATCGGTACACCGAGCATGCGGCAACCCTGGTGGCGCCGAATCCCTTTGTTAGGTCTGATCAGTCGATCTCTGATGTTTCTTCTGTGTCCCAAATTGTGCCTGAAATTGTTTGTGTTTCCGGATACCAATACCTTAGCGATGGTCTAAATTTATACGCAGCAATTGATACTGCCACTCTTACCGATGCGGCTCCTTCGATATCCCGGGAGAAAACAGAAATAGATGAGCCTCACACGGTGTTTTTGGAAGGTCTTGTAACTCCGCCAGGAGATGCAATTGACAATGGGATTGTTCTAAGTGATTTAAACCACCTTGTGGCAATCCGGGCGGAAGAGATTGTCTCGGATTGTCAGTTTTTGCGAGGGAAAAGTACCATTCCTGGGTTATTTCCTGGAATGATTATAGATATTGAAGGGTTTCCGGATATTTGCCCTTCGGGTGAGAGCCTTTTTGTTGCGGAAGTGAAGCATGTTGGTGATTCGACAACGGCCGATCTACCTGGAGTGTCTTACTCAAACGAATTCAAGGCCTATCGGATGACTGGTTCAGAAAAAGTTCAGTTTCGCCCCAGCCGCTCGACACCTAAACCGAGAATTCCCGGATTTGTTACCGGCTTTATCAATGCGTATCGATACCCATCGACTAGTAATCCGGATACGGCGGATCGCGATACTCTAGGACGGTTTAACGTCGTATTTCAATTCGACGCTTTCGACGGAACCATTGACTCAAGCAACGTTTTTAGAGTGAGAACTATTCAGCCGGGCGCAGGCAACCGAGGCGGAACATATCATGCTCTATATGATGGGACAGAGGTGGTGGTTGGGTTCTACAAGGGTGATCCCGATCAGCCCGTCATCGTTGGTAGCGTATTTAATACAGTAGATGCAGACCCCTCCGTTTCGCCTGATTACTATGCCTAGGTATTTCAATGGCTAAGTATCTTATTAGAATTGCTCAATCGGATCAGGGCGAAACCGGCTCGAGCGAAATTGATACAGGATATTATGTATTCACTGGAGCCGTGGCCGACACGGATGCCTCGGTTGCACAAACAAATGAATTTCTCGGGCTGCTCCTAAAAACCGGCCGGGGGGCCGTCGGCAATTCGTCAACTTCGGGGGAAAAATGGACCCCCCTAGGTTCCTATCTTTCGCTAAGCACTGGATATGAGAAAGAGCACGACGCGTTGGTTGGTCATTCAATTATGACAACGGGCCGATATGAGGTGCTCGCAACTGGTGGGAATAGCTCAACTAAAATCACCAAAGCCTACTTGGCTGACAAGATTGCGTCAAACCTCGCTGCTGACACCGCTTACAAGGGGCTTATTGACCCCCCCGCTGCTGCATCAGGGGCATGGTCGATTGCGATAGATGAGTTTAACTACTCTTTGGGCCAATTTGGCGTCGTCGAAATGCCGAGTGTTAAATTGCCGGACGGTTGGACCTATACTTCGGATTTAGATGAGAGTCAGGGAGATGCAATAGTTTTCAGGAACTTTGGGGAGCGGATTGAAGTACGAGAACCATCGCCCGGAGAAAACTTCGCCTATGATTATTTTTCAGAGGAGAAAGGGGGATCTGGGTTAAATATAGGCATTCAAAGAGACTACCAGACATTTGATACTACTCCGATAACTAGTGTTTGGGGCGCCGAAACACATCTTACGGGCTGGCCGGATCTGACTGAGGATCCAAACAAGCCAAGTTCGGAACTGCTGACCGTGGATGACTCGCTCGTAGGCCGGGCACTCGCTAGCAATGTTGGTAGTCTATCGCTCGAAAAAGGCCACATTCTTACGGCGTCTGACATCGCAAATTTGACGAATGACGGCATCGTAGAGGTGTCGGTAGCGACGAACTGGATATATTGGCCTACAGTGCCATTCGGCACGACAGCAAACTGGACAAAAAACGAGCGGAACGAATGGGCTGCACAAGTTGAGGCTGACGGCGGGACAGAAGAAATAATAACGAACACCAACTTCACTCGCGGACACCAGTTTAATTTTGTCAAAGGCGCCACGATTAACCTTGGTGCGACGGTTGGTTATGACCTAAATATTGGGCCGGCATTCGAATATACAAATTCTTATAAAGCTAACAAGGCCGAAGAGTATTCGAGCGCAGTGGCCAACATGGGCTGGGAAATCAAGGATGTCGAAACCCCTAACCGAGCTCCTATGAGTGGCGGAATGCAATTCCTTGGCGTAATGGGTGCAAGCTTTCCAACCGTTGGAAATCTTGCCGGTATGGGCTTAGCTCTTTGCACGCCAGGATTCTGGGCAGACGCCACTGATCCTGACAAAAGTAATAATGAGTCCAATACCTTGACACCGTCGAGTTTTTTGTCGGGTGAGTACTTGGGTCCCTCGTCAGAGCTTAATTTCGATGATTTCGTGTCGTCAAATTTAGGCAATGACCTGTTGCAAGAAAAGACCATCGGGTCGACCTATGAGTTCCACAGTGGAAATATAGAAACGATTGAAGCCTCTGCTGATGGTCTGGTGAAGTTAAAGAGCAAATGGCACGATAATGACATCACAGAATCTCGTGATTATGTTTACTCAGAGTCCTCCGAGACTATCGAACAACAGACTAGTGTCTCCAGTTACACGACCTATCAGGAGGACGAGATTGCTGCTTTCATAAATTCAACCGAACATAATTTCATCAGAGTATCTGGAGTGCAAGCGGCGGTCGTGGATGATTGGGAGTTGTCGGGTATCAAAGTGGACTTCGATAAACCGGACCTTGTTGTTGAGTTAAAAATGTTTGTCGCCTACGGGGAATTAGAGATGGGCATCCTTAACCTAGAATCCGGAGTTTCATTTCAAGGAGTTGACAACATTGAAGCGCGTGCTTCGGAGTTAAAAAGAGACATAAATGCGATAAAAACTGACAACGAGGCGTACGTCACAAAGTTAAAGACGGAGATCGCCGCGTCTCAGATCGGGACGAAGGGCCTTCACGATATGCATACCAAACTGAATGCGGTAAAAGCTTCCCTTAGCGAAATTGAGGCTGACGTTTCAGCGACTCATTCAGCTGCGACTATCGCAGACGCGTCGGCTATTACGGCCAATAGTTATGTTACTGGCGCATCCCTGCACATCCTAGCCAATAACCACGATTCGGGCGATGTTGGTTGATGGCATGAGCTTAGAAAGTAATTGGACTTCTTTCCTAGGTATTCGACAGCACAATACCGCTCATAGGAGAACGTAATGAGTGACGAACCATATTTTAGTCATGTTAACTACACGATGCCGTCATCCGCAACGACTAAGTTCTACAAAGGATTAACCGGTTACAAAAAGCAGGTCATCGAGAGCATCTATCCGGCTAATGGGGCAGATGCGGTGGAAGATGACGGCACAACTTCAGACTCTTTCTCTTCAGATAATTTGTTGGTCGGCGTAGGATGGGCATATAACACTGGCGGATCTGCGACTGCGACCGGCAATTCAGTCCTAAAAATCTCCGTCACGGATGGAGGAAGTGGTTACACAAGCGCCCCAATAGTCTCCTTCATCGGGGGCGATGGGTCAGGTGCTTCAGCAACGGCTGAGATTACAGGCGGAGTGGTCACGAGTGTAACGGTGACCAGCCGCGGAAGCGGATATACGAGCTCACCAACCGTGTTTTTTTCAGGTGATGGGTCAGGTGCGACGGCGATCGCTTCTCTTGATATCTCCCTGACGAACGCGTCGAGTTTCAAAGGCTCGAGAATATCGCTTCGGAGTAAGAAGAACTTTACAGATGCTGACGATCCGAGGGAAGGGGAGGCCCCGTATTCCTATTACAGGTTCGACAATCGGGGCCTTTTATATGGGATCTTTCTCGGGGGTAGAAGTTTCACGACAAAACCGTTCGCAAGTGCTCCGGACGCACAATTCTTTACATCTGCGGCGGATTTTGACGGTGCAGACCAGAATCCGCCAATCAATTGGTTGGGCTGTCATCAAAGCTCGCCTTCGGTCCAATCAACCTGGTTTCCGAGTCAAATTAAAGGGGATCTTATTTACAACCATGCGGCGGGGCATCGATATTTTCACGAGGAAGGTGACGAGGTTAAGTGGTACCAGGCAAACCGAACGTTTTCGAGATATGGACCTTATGATGAGTTGGTCTTTCTAAACCATCCAATCAATGGTTCCTCTGTTAGGTCAGTGTCCGTTACGGCGCCAGGTAGTGGTTACACGAGCGCCCCAATAGTCTCCTTTAACGGGGGCGATGGGTCAGGTGCTTCAGCGACGGCAAATATTTCAGGCGGAGCGGTCACGAGTGTAACGGTGACCAGCGGCGGAAGCGGATATACGAGCTCACCCAGTGTGTCTTTTGAGGGAGGTGATGGATCAGGTGCGGCGGCCTCTGCGCAAGTG
>CENU01003852.1_pt1 | contig 11778 bp, 5 predicted proteins | sample 361331 | NCBI WGS metagenome assembly CENU01 (sample SAMEA2619766, study PRJEB7988) | marine metagenome | isolation source: saline water (ENVO:00002010), including
GACTACAATATATTCGATGACTACGGTACTGCAAGTATCTTAGACCGTCACATCGGGACAAAGGTGATAAGCAATGGCTCTAGTTTCTAAAAGCATTCCCAATCTGATTAATGGTATATCGCAACAACCCCCATCGCTCCGTTTGGGTACGCAAGGGGAAGTACAGGAAAACGGTTTATCTGACGTTGTTGATGGTTTAAAGAAACGACCCCATACTAAATTTTTAAGAAAGTTAAATACAGGTAGCCCTACAAGCAGCACGTACTTAACAGCTACTGAGCTATCAACAGCACACATCCACACGTACAAGAGAAGTGCTGCAGAACAGTTTACTGTTATCCTTGTACCAGCAACACCTAAGCTCTACGTCTATGACATTGAAGGTAGACTTCGGTACGAGTCAGGAGTAAGAAGTTGGAGTGCAACAGGCTCACAGTTAGCTACTAACTCAGATGCAGCTATACTTAGCGCATACTTTGGCACAAGCCTTAACAGCCAACAAGTCACGGCAACCTCTGTGGCTGACTACACGTTTTATGTAAATAAAGAAAAGGTTGTGGCTAGAGATGAAACATCTCCTGATAATGTAAGACCCCACGAAGGGATGTTTTATTTAAAGAGTACTGATTACGATAAGGTTTATGACGCTAGATTACTAAATACGAGTGACGTTCAATTAGATAGAGGTTTCTGGATAACTAAAGATGGAAGCGAGGCTTCGGAAAAGGATAGCTTAAGAACAGGTAGTATAATAGCGACTCTTTCAGGCTTAGCTGCCTCTGGAGGCGCAGCCTCTTCTTCTGGGTCTATGACGTTTCCTAGTGCAAACGGCCACATAAGATATGCTGGTAGTGGACTACCCTTCTTTACAATCTCTCATAGTACGACAGATTTTAAGTTACAGGCGACAGACGATAACGGTGGTAATAGCTTATTCAGTCATAAAGACACAGTAGCTACTTTTACTACCCTTCCTAAATACTGTCAGGAAAACTTTACCATACAAGTCATAGGTGATAATCAAAAGAAAGAAGATAACTTTTACGTTAAGTATAGTGGCTCTAATACAGCAGGTTCTTGGACAGAGTGTCCAGCTCCTTCACGACCTAACGCTAGTCAATACCACTCCTTCACTGCTTCTACGATGCCCCACACCTTAATACAGAATGGTGACGAAAGCTTTAGCTTTACCACAGGTACATGGGACGAAAGAAAGGCTGGAGATGATGACACTAACCCTTTCCCAAGTTTTGTTGGAGGAAAGATTAACGATGTCTTCTTTCACCGCAACCGCTTAGGTTTCCTATCAGACGAGAATGTAATCTTTAGTGAAGCCAACGGTTACTTCAACTTATTTAGAACAACTGTACGATCCCTACTTGACTCTGCTCCTATTGATGTAGCAGTCAGTCAAAATGAAGTATCAATACTAAAGGCTGCTATACCATTCCAAGAGCAGCTCCTACTGTTCTCTGAGCTTAACCAGTTTACCTTATCCGCTGACCAACTCCTCACACCAGCAGAAGTGTCTATAGATACCTCTACGAGCTTTGAGTGTGATCTTACAGCAAATCCAGTAGGTGCAGGTAACAGTGTATTCTTTGGCACAAAAGCTGGTAGCTTTGCAGGTGTAAGGGAATACTACACTGATAATGACACTGAGATTAAAGATGCTACGCTAGTCACACAACACGTTCCTTATTACCTTGAGGGTAACATTAGACGAATGATAGCCTCTACTAACGAAGATATGCTCATATGTCTTACAAGCTCTGTAAAGAGTGAGGCATACATTTATAAGTATTATGATTCGTCTAGCGAGAGGCTACAAAGCTCTTGGTCTAAATGGACATTTGATACTGATATTGTAGATATGTCTTTTAATAACTCTGACTTATACATTACCTTTTCTGATGGTAGGTTTGAAAAGATGGACTTGTCACAACAAGCACCTGAAATAAGCTTTGTTGTTACTAATGATATTAAAGCTGACTTAACACCTACTGCTGCTATTAATACAACTTACACTTCAACTGGCTTTACTTACATTCTTAAAGGTTTTGTTTCACAAGAAAGGGCTGTTGATTATTCAGGGTTTAGCCCCGACATCTCCAGTGGTTTTGGTACTATAAATAATGCGGCTATTACATCGTGTTTTTTGTTTAAAGAGACAAACACAAGTGTTACTCCGAACACAAGCACTTATGCTTTATTCGGCACAATAGATCGAACTAAACTTGGTATAAATAAAATAGAAGACTATCCAACCTCTGTTACCTTAGAAGGTACTACACTGACTTTGGATGCAACCTATAATCAAAGCTCGCTTGATAGCTTAAGTAATAGTCAGCTCCTTACAATATCCGCTACTATAACAGAAACTCAATTTAACGCCTTACTTAATAACACAAGTGCTCCAACCGAGATAACTCTTAATAGGGTGTCTACTACTTTCACTAAGAAGGACTACCCTGTTCATTTAGACCACCAAGTAAAACTACAAGCCAGCGCTTCTGCTGCTGCTTCTTTTACTACTTCTGACCTTAACACTGCGTACACCGCATCTAGCGTAACACAGTTCATAGATCACAAAGGTGATTTAATTGCTACAGGTAACTCTGATGCAGCTAAAGCTAAAGTTGTTGCTGTTATTCATAACAAGGAACATACTGAGAATGGAGCAACTGTAGGCAGTTATGTCTATGCAGGAGAACCTTTCACCTTTAAATATCAGCTTTCTGAGCAAGTGTTTAAACCAGCACAAGGCGACACCACAGATATAGCTAGGTTTCAACTACGCAACATTAACTTCAAGTATAATGACACGGGGACATTTGATGTCACTACAGTCTCTACAGGAAGAACACCAAAGGTCACTAACTTCACTGGTCGTATTACAGGTCAAGCTAACAACCTCTTAGGGTATGCAGCCGTAGTTGATGACGGGTCTTTTAAAGTTGGTGTACAATCACAAGCTAAAGAGACAGCTATCACAATAACCAACAGCTCTCACTTACCCAGTACCTTCCAAAGTGCTGAGTGGGAAGGCTTTATACATTCAAGAAACACAAGGATATAGCATGGGACACCATTATCGTAAGAGTGAGTTCTTGGACTGTCGTGAGATAGCCCCTCTCATGCGCTCTCAGGACGTTACGGAGATAGGCTATAGTAATGGTTTAGCTCCTTTAAGAGCGCTTCAAGAGGCTTACAGAGTCTCTGAGGTGTGTAACTCAATCATCCATGCTGATGGCAGTGTTGTAGGAATGTTTGGTGTAGCTGGCAACCCTGTCTTTGGTAGCCCTTGGTTACTGGGGACAGATAAGATTATAGAAACAAGGCATGAATTTATCCCTCAAGCAAAGACATGGGTAGAGGAGATGAACACTATCTACCCTCTCTTGCTTAATTTCGTTCACGTAGATAATACAGTATCGAAGAAGTGGCTTAAATCATTAGGATTTGAATTCATAAAACTAGAAGAAGAATACGGAGTAGGGAAACAGCCCTTCTACCAATTTGTGAGGATTAAGAAAAATGTGTGAACCAGCAACCTTAGCAACTATAGGCTCAGCCCTTACCTCCACAAAAGGTTTGGCTATTGCATCAGGTGCTTTATCTACGCTAGGGGCTATCCAAGGCGCAAACGCTCAAGCTGATGCTTACAAGGCTAACGCTGAGATGGCTAACAGAGCGAAGATGGATGAAGAGCGAATGATCAACCTCCGTCAATCACAAGAGCAAGAGAAGGCAGCACAGCAGAAGATAGCTCAAGACCTAGAGACACAGCAGATAACTGCAAGAGCGCAAGCAACTGACTCAGGCCTTACCTTGAACAACAATGCTGTGATACAAGACATTGTTAGACAAGGCTTAGTAGCTAACAACATGACTACACAGAACCTTGAGCGTACTACGGCTCAGTTAGGGGAAGATAGAAGAGGTGCTGCTACTAAAGCGCAGTCTCGTATTAACTCTGTAGCAAGACCAAGTAGAACGGCTACTGGTTTGCAAATAGGCAGTGGATTATTAAGCTCTGCTACGGACTACAAGGCAATGACATAATAGGAAATAAACATGGCAACATCAATAAGTAAATCAGTGAACTACAAGCAAGCTGCGGCTGCCCCTGATTACCAAGTTGCAGCAAGACCTGTCGATACCTTCATACAAGGTGAGAGGAACACTAAAGGAATGCAAGTAGCTGCGGCTCTTGAGCAAGCCTCTGGCGCAGTTGCTCGGTATGGGCAAGTACAGGCAAAGAAAGCTAATGAAGCAGAAGAAAAACTAATCAAACAACAAAGCCACGACCTTTCCGTTAAAATGGAAATAGCTGAGAATAGCTTTACTGCTGATCAAGCCAATAACCCTGAAAAGTACAGAGTTGATGTAGACGGTAACTACATAAGCGAACAACAAACTCAAGATTATAGAGATGACTTTTATGCTGATGTAGATGAGTATGCGTTGTCATTACACCCAGATGTCCAACAAAGCTATGCGAACCTAACGCAAACAGCGCAAGCTTCTTTAAGCGGCCTTTGGCAAAAGCAAAACACAGCTAACAGAAAAGAAGATAGTTTTAGTGACCTTGTTACTGCGTTTAATACTGGAGAAGATAAATCATTATCTAATTTAGAAACCAAAATAAATAACTTCTCTGCAAGATGGAACATGGATAGAGGTGACGTTAATCGCCTTATTATGAAAGCAGCTAAACAATCTTTAGAGATGGACGACCCTTCTTTATATAACGCCCTTATTGATATGAAACAAAGCGGTGTAGATGTATTTAAAGTTCAAAAAAATGCCACCGAAGCTTCAGATTTAACATCAGGATATAGAGCTTACGAAAACAGACTTAAGGCTAAAGAAGTAAGCGAGGCAAAGGCACAATTAAAAGCAGCGCAGGACAATATCGTAATTAGAGCTGCCAAGGACTTAATGACTGGTAGTTTAGAATATGATGATTTTATAAGTGCAGATTATTCTGCTGTTGGGTTTACTGCTGAACAAATGAAAACAAGAGTTAAGCAGCAACTATTAATACAAACTAGACAAGCATTAGAAGGTGTTGCAGAAGAAGATAGACCTTTTGTTTTAGCCAAGCTTACAGATAACTGGGCTAGAACAGGTTTAGTAAATGAACAATGGAAAGCAAAGTTAAGCCGTGTAGATGCCCTTAGTGGTGACTTTGATATTGAAAACGAAAAGGATGTTAAAGAACTTACAGAGGCTTATGAACTCTATCAGAACTTAAGAGTTAATGCTCCACGAGCAGTGTCTAGTTATGTTGACGAAGGTCAAGAACAAAAGTTTAATCATCTTCGTATATTAAGTGGTATCGTGGGTTTTGAGCAAGCCGTCTTAATGACTAATAAACCTTTTACAGGTATTAAGGGTGATAAAGATGACGCAGATTTTAGAGCAGAACTTAATAGTAGACTAAGCTTTGGAACACCTCTTGGGATGGAAGTTCCAATAGCTAAAGCTAGAGATGAGTTTAATTTATTAATGAGTTATAGTGTACCTGAAGATGAAGCTTTTGACCACATAAGTAATGAGCTTAATAGTAAGTACATGGAAATTAATACTAAAGGTGATAACGCTCTCATTGAAACAGATATAGCTCACCAAGCTTTCCCTAATATAGATAAAACAGAATACTTAGGTGATTTTATAATGGAACTTGCTGAACATTTAGATGTAGACCATATACGCTTAGAACGGCAAGGTACAAGTAACAGGTATCAAGTTGTTGGTGATGGTATATTTTATAGCTCTAAATCCTTAACACCTGAAGATTTTAAAAGGTTTGTTAATCAAAAAGCTTTAGAAGCACAGGAAGAGCAAAACAGATAGCTGACGCTTTAAAAATATAAAAGGTATACAATATGGCTAATGAAACCAAAGAGAATTTCTTCAACTTTCTTGATGAAGGTAGATTAATTCCTGAGAAGCCTGAAGAAACAACCTTTGGTGAAAAGTTTGATGCAGCAAGAGATGTTACATGGTTTAACAGGCTCTACAAGGATTCAGACTTTAACCAAGACTTTGAAGATGAAGAAAACTTCTCTTTAACAGAAGAGGATATTTCTAATGTAACTCAAACATACAACAAAGCTTTTACTGAAGATATTGTAAATTCAAAAAGTAAAGCTGAGTTTGAATTTAAAAAACAACGTGCTGATAACACCATGAAGTCTTATGAAAAGATGGGTTCTTTAGGGTTCTCTAGTGTTAGTGCTATGCTTGCTGCTGGTGTTACTGACCCAGCTCTTCTTCCTTTATGGTTTGTACCTTACGGTGGATTTGGCAAGAACATTGCTAAAAACTACACAGGGTTAAGCCGTTATGCTCAGTATGCAAAGAACGGTATGCTTGTCGGTGCTGCTGAAGGTACTGTTATAGGTGCTGCGGATTACGCTATGCGACCTGACGGTGAGCTAGATGATATTCTTTTATCTACTTTTATAGGTGGAGGTGTTGGTGGAGGCATAGGCGCAGTACAAGGCCGTCTTATGCGTGACATTGATGCTAAACATTTTGAACACAATAACGTAGAGCTTACACCGAAAGGTAAGAAAGAGTTTGCTAATCACACACCAAGTGCTAAAGAATCTCGCACACTCGACACTATCGACACTGGCACTACACAAGGGACTGTTAAAGTTCCTAAAGAATGGTTTGATGATGCACACTCAAGAGCCTTAAATGACTTTAGCAATCCTTCCGTATACGCTAAGTTAGACGATGAAAGCTTTAAATGGCACATGGAAAACACTTGGGGTATTAAAGGTGGCTCAAGAGCTGAAATGCAAAAAGAGCTTGAAGAGTTGTTCGCTACCAAAACGGTGGATGAGCTAGAAGAAATTGTAGAGGATGTTATCAATAAAGGTGTAGTTAATAGATACCTTTCTGATATTGATGGTACTGATAAACTTTCTCAGAAAGCCGCACAGATTAAACTAGGCGCTAAAGGCCGTATTGCTAAAAACAGAGAACGATTAGAAGGTAAAGGTTTTGAGAGCTATCGCTTTGCAAAACTCTACCAAGGTTTAGTCAATAAAACAATCGACAAAGTTAAATACAAAATAAAACCAGCAGCTCCGTTACGTAAAGGAGTTATGGCCGATGAAAAGTATGTTCGATCTACTACGGCTGTTACAGATGGCGATAAAACTGTTTACATTGCTAAAGATGGAGATGGTTGGGTCTTAACAGATAAGTACGGTAATATTAGTAATACTGCTTTTTTAGACTCAACAATAAGTAAAATTGACGTTGACCCTGAAGCTTCACTCGATGATGTAATAAGACACGTTTTTAACCATAAAGCTAAAAACGCAGATGAAGCTAGAAAGCTTGAAGCTCAAAAAGACTTAGAAGAGGTCTTTGGAGCAAAAGCAGATGCTCAACAGAAAAAAGATGATCTACGTGATGTACAACCTGTTGATCCCGAAGATGTCCCTAAGTTGGTGACTAATATTTGGGATACTTTAAAGATGCGTAAAACACTCTCAGCCATCGCTCGTGTAGGGCAATCAGTAAACCCTAGAGTGCGAGACTTAGGTTTTAAAATGGGATTAGTCTCTAGTGGTTTAAGAGATTCTAAAGGTAACTTAGTAAACATCGATATGAACGCCTCTAGACTTCATGATATGTTTTATAAAAAATACATGGGTCGTATAGCTGAAGCTTATTCAGTGCTACGTCCTCAGTTAGGTCAAATGACTAACAAGGAAGCTAATGAAAGGCTTTTCTTATATTTAAACGGGAACAACCCAGACGGTATGACTGAGCCTCTTCTTGAAGCTGCTGCCTCTATCCGTAAACACATGAACGATATGTTTAAAGAAGCACAAGATGCTGGTGTTAAAGGGTTAGATGAAAAGCTATTCTTAGAAAATTATATGCCTCGTCAGTTTAAGCCTGAGCTAATTGAAATTGCTTTGCAGAAAGGTAGTTCAAAAGATTTTGAAGAAGCCTTTTATCAGATGATAGTTTCTAAAAGACCTTCGCAAGGTAAAGATGGTTTCGATCGGCTGGCTAGAAAAGCTGCTAAAGCGTATTGGAAGGCTATAAGCAATGATCAATATAGAGCTAGGCTTCTTAACTCACATAAAGGCCGTAAAGGTAATATAAACGAAGGTGTTAGAGAAGCAGACGAGCTTAAGGAAGTTTTACAAGAAATTGATCCAGAACTTACAGATGAGCAAATAGATGCGTTGACATTGGCCTTTAGTGGTTCTGACAGTAATAAAACTAAAACTCCTAACGTACACGCACGTAGAAGGATGTTAATTGATGATAAGATAACTATTAAAATACCCTACAAAGAAGGACACCCCGACTTTGGAGAAAGTTTTGATTTTAGATTAACAGATTTAGTAGAGCGTAATACTGAAAAGTTATTATTACAATATACACACCGAATGTCAGGTGCAACATCCTTGGCTAAAGTAGGTATAGATGGTGACGATAGTTTTGCCACGTTGTTAAGGCAAGTTGTAGATAGCTACCCAGAAGGTACTAGCGCAGAAAACGTAATTCAGCCTGAAATTAGGGCGCTTGAGTATATGTATGAAACAATTCGAGGTAGCTACAATGTTACTGAGCAAATGGCCAGTACAACTCAAAAAGGATTAAGAAGAATTAGAGAATTTAATTTCTTCCGTCTTATGGGTCAAGCAGGTTTAGCAGCTTTGTTAGAAACATCTAACGTAATGGTTGAAAACGGAATTGTTCATGGCTTACGCAATTCTCCTCGATTTCTTTCTATTATAAAACGAGCTAAAGCAGGTAACTTAGAAAACTCTCTTTTACGTGAGATTGAACACGCAACTGGTGTAGGAACTGACCTAAAGTCAGGCCATTTTATCGGCAGGTATGAAGATATAGCTGAAGTGTCCGATGTATTTCAAAGTAATTACACTAAAACAGATGAGTTCATGGCTAATGTGAGAAGGTATACGTCTATTGCGGGCGGTTTATCACCAGTAACTATATTCTTATCTAGGCTTAATGCACTTAACTTTTGTGATAACTTCGTGACTCAGCTTAGAAAAGGTAAGCCTATATACAGCGATGTTAAGATGAAGCAATTAAACTTAACACCTGAGAACGTGAAGATCATTAAAGAAATGATTGATCGACACGCTACTTTTTCTAAAAGGTGGTCAGGCGGTGATAAGCTAGAAACACTAAACTTAGCTAAATGGGAAAACAAAAATGCTGTTGAAGCTTTTGAGTATTCCTTAGCACTAGACACTACGCAGAATGTCCAAGTAACTAACATGGGTTCTACCAATCCTTTTATACGAAGTGAGTTGGGTAAAACTGCATTTCAGTTCTGGGGGTTTGTCTTAGGTTCTAATGAACAGCAATATGCTAGGCAAATGATACGTTTACAAAACGGTGATTTAACACCTGTACCTATCTTTCTTGGTGCTGCTTTTATAGGATCGTTAATGTACACCGCTAGAACTTACATGAACCTTGAAGGCCGTTCTGACAGAGAAGAAATGCTTGAAAAAGCTTTTGAACCTGCAACAATGAGTAGGGCTGTTTTAAGTTATATAGGCATGGGCGGCATAGGTACTTACCCGTTAGGTTATAACGGTTTAGACCCTATGGGTATTATTCAAAACCCAACAATCCAGCTATTTCAGAAAGGTTATCAAAGTGTAGACACTATAGGAAAAGGAATAATGGGAGAAGAAGTAACAGAACAAGGGCTACGAGGTTTAGGTGGAATGATAATGAGTAATCATCCCTTAATGCGTATCCCAACAAATGCTCTTGCAGCAGAACTCGGAGAATAAAACAAATGGCATATTCATATACAGAGTACACAGCAGCTGGCTCTATAACTACCTCCACTATCTACACAGCACCCCCTTATCTCGAAGGTAGAGGGGCTACTGATATAAAGGTCACGGTGGACGGGTCACTAAAAATACAGGGGCTTCATTACGAGTTAGCGAGTACAGCAGTTACCTTTAATGCAGGCTACTTACCTTTCAATGGCCAAACAATAAGAATAACTCGAGCATCTAGCCAAGCTACACGTCTTAATGATTATGCTGATGCTTCGTTGCTGACCGCTGACACACTAGATGCTGATGCAAACCAGTTGTTCTTTATAGCACAGGAAGCCTTAGACACAGCTAGTGAGACTAACTTAGCAGCATCTACGTTTTATAGCTCAGGTACTAGCGCACCTTCATCAGGTACAGCAGGTGACTTATTCTTTAACACTGCTACAGGCTTGTTACAGATTTACACTGGAAGTGCTTGGGAGTCCGTTAATAACAGAGGCACTAAACAAACCTTTGCTATCTCTACAAGCACTACAGTCTTTACACCGTCAACTCCTGTTGATGACAATACGCTAGTCTTCCTAAACGGAGTCTTACTTGTTAAAGGTTCTGGCAGTGCTGGAGATTACACTACATCATCTACACAGGTTACTTTGAATACTGCGGTGTCCTCTGGTGTTGTAGAGGTTGTGACGTTTCCTAACTCAACTAATGGTACTTTTACTACAGGTATAGACGTAACAGGTACTGTAACTGCTGATGGCTTAACGATAGATGGTAATTCAGTAATTAATGGCGAAGTTGATATACAAAATGGCCATAAACTTTCATTTTTTCAAGGCGATAATGCCACTGACGGTTTACAAATTTTTGTAGATGCAAGCGGTCATTCACATATAGCAGAAGCTAATACAACGGAAGGCAAACATTTATACATTACTGGTGACAGAATTTTATTACAAGAGTCTAGTAGCTCAACCGATAAAAGAATAAATATTGGTGACAACAATGGAGTGAAGATTTATGGTGATAACAAGCTAAGGATTGTTACTGGTAACGGCACACTAAATGGGGCTAACCTAGCTAATAATATACATTTTTATACTGGTGATGGTGATGCCGCAGACTATAGAACAATGCTTGTATCTCCTACAGGCATAGACGTAACAGGCGAAGTGTCTATTGGCGATGCTAGCAATGCGGCAGGCGCAACAAATAGATTAAGTGTTGGAGCAGGTGATGATTTATTAATTTATCATAACGGCAATAATTCTTACATTAAAGAAAGCAACGGCTCTGGAAGTCTAACTATTCAGGGCGAAAATATAAACATCACAAATTCAAATGCCTCACAAAGTTTTATTCAAACTTTCGAAAATAAAGATGTGGCTCTTTATTCTGCTGGAGCTATGAAGTTAAAAACATCTGATGGCACTGGAAGTGTTGCGGCTGGTGTTAATGTAACAGGTACTGTAACTGCTGACGCTATCACTTTAGGCGATAACGAGCCTCTTACGTTTAATGGCAACCTAGAAATCAAATCTGACGGTAATGATTCGACAATAACTGAAAGTGATGCAAGTGGTAGTTTAACTATTAAAGGGCAGAATCTTTATTTAAAAAATGGAAGCAACCAGAATTTGTTTGCTGGTGCTGGTAGTGTTCAACTTTACAATGGTGGTGAGAGAAAATTCCAAACAGTTACAGCAGGTATTGCAGTTGAAGGGAATAGCTCTTTAGGTGGTCAACTTAGTTTAAGGGAAGCTGATTACGATAATGCAGGCGAGCATAAAGTAACTTTTAGACCCGCAAGTGAGAATTGGGCTGGCAATTATGACATAACTGTACCAGTCACTGGCGATGGTTCAATGGTTGTCGCTGATAGCAGTGGTAATGTAAATGTAAACGGCACTGTAACTCCTTCAGGCGGCTACAAGTCATCTGATGGCACAGCTGG
>CENU01076727.1_pt1 | contig 11744 bp, 11 predicted proteins | sample 361331 | NCBI WGS metagenome assembly CENU01 (sample SAMEA2619766, study PRJEB7988) | marine metagenome | isolation source: saline water (ENVO:00002010), including
TCGCCATATTAAATTAATTATTCTGTTGAAAGTAAATCAATATTATATTTATCAATGATTTCAAGAGCTTTGCCACCGCCTCTTGCAACACATGTCAAAGGGTCTTCTGCACATATTACTGGAATTCCTGTAGAAGACGAGATTAATTTATCCAAGTCCCTCATCAGCGCTCCTCCGCCAGTGAGAACAATTCCTCTTTCAGCAATATCAGCAGCTAATTCTGGCGGAGAAAGTTCAAGTGCATTTCTTATAGCCCTAACTATCCCTGATAAAGGATCTTTCATAGCATCGTATACTTGAGAGCTTTTTAATATGAATGTTTCAGGTATGCCTTCAGCAAGATTTCGACCTGTTACATTCATTTCAAGTTCTTCAGACTCCTGCGATGCACAACCGATAGTATATTTTATTTTTTCAGCAGTAGATTCTCCAATCACGCAGCCATGATTTCTCCTTACCCATGATGTAATTGAGCTATCCATTAGATCTCCACCAATTTTTACAGACTCAGCATAAACAACACCATTAAGAGATAGTATTGCGATTTCTGAAGTCCCTCCTCCAATATCAACAACCATATTACCATTTGCCTCTTCAACTGGAAGACCTGCTCCAATAGCAGCAGCCATAGGCTCTTCAATCAGCTTAACATCTCTAGCTCCAGCGCCTAAAACAGACTCTCTGATTGCCCTCCTTTCAACTTGTGTTGATCTGCATGGAACACATACAAGAACTCTAGGACTTGGTTTAATGAACCTCTGTTCGTGAACTTTTCCAATGAAATGCTGTAGCATCTTTTCCGTAACCTGGAAATCTGCTATTACTCCCTCCGATAATGGTCTAATAGCTTTGATATTACCTGGAGTTCTTCCAAGCATTTTTTTTGCTTCATGCCCAACTGCTACAACTGTTTTTTGACCGCGACTTTCTCGAATCGCAACAACAGATGGCTCATTTAGCACTATCCCAATGTCTTTGGTGTAAATTAACGTATTCGCTGTTCCAAGATCTATTGATAAATCATTAGAAAATAAACCTCGAACAGTTTTAAATAGGTTGAAATCCACTATGATATTCCCTGTAAATTCATTTTAAGATGCTTTTAGTTTAATATTTCGCATCAAAAATAGATAATATCATATGGACCAAGAAACAGTCAGAACTATTTGCTATCTAGCTCGAGTAGAAATAGAGCAAAAAAAATCTGAAAAAGTACAAAAAGATCTTGAAACTATTATTGAATTAATAGGAAGTCTCCAATCCATTGATACATCTGATGTTGAGCCTCTCTATAATCCGCTTGAGATGACAGCATTTAAACATGAAGACCTAGAGTTATCTGATAATAAAAAGGATAAATTTCTTAAAAATGCTGCTGAGTCAAATGAGGATTATTTTCTTGTTCCAAGGGTTGTTGAATGAGCATTCAGTTTAAATCCATAACCGAGCTTAATGCATTACTAGATAACAAATTAATTTCAGCTTCAGAATTAACTCAGGAATCAATTAGATTAGCCAAAAAATATAAAGAACTGAATTGTTTTGTAACATTAAATGAGGAAAATAGTACAAAAAAAGCAGCATCTTTAAATAGAAATCAAAAAAATGCTTCATTACTCTTAGGGATTCCATTGGCACAAAAAGACTTATTTTGCACAGAAGGTCTAAGAACAACGTGCTCCTCAAAAATACTTTCTAATTTTATACCTCCATATTCAGCTACTGCAGTCGAAAAACTTGAAGATGCGGGTTCAATAACCATTGGTAAAACTAATATGGATGAATTTGCAATGGGCTCCTCAAATGAAACCAGCTTTTTCGGGAGTGTGCATAATCCTTGGAAAAAAGGTTTTGTTCCCGGAGGAAGCTCTGGCGGATCAGCAGCTGCAGTTGCAGCTGGCATAGTGCCAGCTGCAACTGGAACTGATACGGGTGGATCAATTCGTCAACCAGCTGCACATTGCGGAATTACTGGATTAAAACCAACTTATGGAAGAATTTCAAGATGGGGAATGATAGCCTTTGCCTCAAGCCTTGACCAAGCAGGGCCACTAGCTAGAAATGCTGAAGATTGTGCTATTTTACTTAATTCAATGTCAGGATATGATTTAAAAGATACAACTTCATTGAACTCTGATGTGCCAAATTTTCTTGAAAATATTAATCAATCTCTTAAAGGGAAAAAAATTGGTATTATCAAAGAGTTTGATCTCTCTGATTTGGATACGGAAGTTCAAAAGCGCTTTGAGGAGTCTAAAAGTGGTTTTGAAAATTTGGGCGCTGAATTCATAGAGGTCTCACTTCCAAACATTTCAGCATCTGTTCCTACATACTATTCGATCGCACCAGCAGAATGCTCATCAAATTTATCAAGATTTGATGGCGTGCGTTTTGGGTATAGAGCTCAAAACACAGATGATCTTAATGATCTCTATGTAAAATCAAGAAGTGAAGGTTTCGGAGATGAGGTTAAGCGAAGAATACTTATTGGAACTTATGCACTTTCTGCAGGTTACTATGATGCTTACTACAAAAAAGCACAGCAGGTTAGAAGATTAATCAAAAATGATTTTGAAGAGGTATTTAAGTCTGTAGATTTATTGATGACCCCTACCTCTCCAAATACTGCGTTTAAATTTGAAAGTAAAGGGACCCAAAATCCAGTTGAATTATACCTCGAAGATCTTTTTACAATTTCATCGAATTTAGCTGGATTGCCTGCTATTTCAATACCTCATGGACAAGTGAATTCACTGCCAGTCGGATTGCAGCTTATTGGAAATTTTCTAAGAGAGGATCAATTACTTAATGCTGCGCATGTCTTCCAAAAGAACTCTGACTTTCATCTTGCAAAACCAAATTTGGAGAATTTTAAATGAGTTGGGAAACTGTTATAGGTCTGGAGACTCATGTTCAGCTATCAACAAAAACAAAATTATTTTCAAGAGCCTCAACTGCTTTTGGGGCTAGCCCAAATACAAATGTAAATTTAATAGATTGCGGTCTTCCAGGTGTTTTACCATCTGTCAATAAAGAGGCATTTTATAAAGCAATAAGATTTGGAATGGCCATAGGCGCTCAAATAAACCAAACCTCAATTTTTGACAGAAAAAATTACTTTTATGCAGATTTACCTAAAGGATATCAAATTACTCAAATGGATTTGCCAATTGTATTAGGTGGGTCAATAGAAATCCTTACTGATGATTTAGCTAAAGTAATAAATATCACAAGAGCGCATTTAGAAGAAGACGCTGGTAAATCAATTCATGACGAATTTGATGGCTTCTCTGCAATAGACCTTAATCGAGCAGGAACTCCTCTCCTTGAAATAGTTTCAGAGCCAGAAATATCGAGCGCTAAAGAGGCAGTGGCATATATGAAAGCAATGCATCAGCTTGTTACCTACTTGGATGTATCAGACGGTAACATGGCTCAAGGCTCTTTGAGGTGTGATGCGAATGTATCTATTAGAAAAAGTGGAGACTCAAAACTTGGTACAAGAACAGAGATTAAAAATATCAATTCTTTTAAATTCATTGAAAAAGCTATTAATTTTGAGATTAAAAGACAGATTAAAATACTGGAAAACGGAGAAAAAGTTACACAAGAAACTCGGCTTTATGATAGCGCTAAAGACGAAACTAGGCCAATGAGGTCAAAGGAATTTGCAAACGACTATAGATATTTTCCAGAGCCGGATCTTTTGCCAGTAGTAATTTCAGATGAAGAAATGCAAAAAATTAAAGATGAATTTCCTGAGCTCCCAACTGAAAAAGAGACTCGTTATCAAAACGAATACGGCCTGTCATCGTATGAATCACAAATTATTGCTTCATCAAAATCCATGGCTGACTTCTTTGAATCTTCACTGGCAAGTGTAAAAAATTACTCTCTGCTAGCAAATTGGATTATAGGTGATATCAGTGCCTATCTTAATAAAGAGCTTATTGACATTCATGAATCAAAATTAAATCCTGAGAATATAGCAATGCTCATTAACCGAATTGATGATCAAACCATTTCAGGTAAAATTGCAAAATCTATTTTTGAAGAAATGTGCATTAATGGATCTTCGCCAGATCAAATCATCGAGTCTAAAGGTTTAAAACAAATAACTGATAACGATTCCATTGAAAAAGTTGTTGATGAAGTGATCGGAAATAACTCTGAGCAAGTTAAGGGCTATCAAAGCGGAAAAGAAAAATTATTTGGCTTTTTTGTTGGTCAAGTTATGAAAAAAACTCAAGGCAAAGCTAACCCTAAAACAGTTAATAGGATTCTTAAAGAAAAGTTAACAAAGTAATCTACCCTTTACCTTTAAAAGGATCTAAGATCATTGATTTGACAGTATTTGCCACGTTCCCTCTAACGCCCACATTTTTTAATTCTTCGCTATTATCTTTTGGCCAATAAAAAGTTTTGAATACATGGTCCCATATAATAAGGTTATTTCCGTAATTATGATTTGCTATATCCGGCTTCAAATTATGATGCCATCTGTGGAGCTCTGGCCCTGAAAAGAAATAATTTAGAATTCCTTGATCTTGCTCAGCATTAACATGTTGCCAAAATCCGTGAACGGTACTGAAAATAGTTACCAATGCAATAATCTTAGCTTCCGCACCTAACATTAATAAGGGTACTATTCCAAAAACCTGAAGCAGCGTAACATCAATATAATGAAATCTTGTTGCATTGAACCAATAAAGTCTTTGGGGATTGTGATGAATGCTATGAAACCTCCACAAAAAAGGAATCTCATGACAGCCCCTATGGAACCAGTAAAGTCCAAACTCAGAAACAATTAGAGCAAGAACTAATTGCGTAAATATATTTAAATCTGATGGCCAAAGATCAAATCCTCCGCCAGCAAATTTTATAGCTATAGATATAAGAAAAATTTGAAATAATTGGCTTTGAAATACAATGTAATTTAAGACAAAAAGTGAACCGTCTGGAAAAAAATTTTCCTTAAAATTTGGTCTCCAATCTCTATATAAAGGTACAAAAAACTCTCCGATTACTGTAAACAAAATCGAACCTATGCCAGCAAAAAGCAAGACTTGTAATTCACTAAACCCATGCTCGAGCAATATAATTGCGGCACTTAGAACTGAAATTACGCAAATTAAGTATCCAAACCTCGAAAAAACTAATTGCATAAATTATAAATACCTTAGTTTATATAACCCACATAGATAATGTTTCTGCAATATATGCTGGTTTTTCAACCCCTTCTATTTCCATAGATACAGACGCTTTAACTAAATATTGGCCTGGATTTTTTTCTGTAATTTCAGCAATTTTAGTATGAAGCCTCACTCTAGAATCAACTGCTACCGGACTTAAAAATCTAACTTTATCAAGGCCGTAATTTAAACCCATTTTTGCCCCTTCAACTACTAATGCAGTATCTTTGCCAAGGCCTGCAACCAATGAAAGCGAAAGAAAACCATGCGCAATTGTTGAGCCAAAAATAGGAGTTGCTTTTTCAGAGTCAACATGAATAAATTGGTGATCTTCTGTTGCATCTGCAAATTTATTTATTCTATCCTGATCAACTTTAAACCACTCAGTAGCTTCTAACTCTTTCCCGACATAATCTTGTAAATCCTCAGGTTTAACTATTGTTATTGCCATTTTATTTCTCCATTAAATGATCTTTATATTCTTCTCTTAATTCGACTTTCAATAATTTGCCAGTAGCCCCATGAGGAAGTTCTTTAACAAAAATAATATCATCAGGCAGCCACCACTTTACGACTTTATTTAAAAGAAAATTATTAATCTCTTCCTTATCCATTTCATTACCGTCTTTCGTTATTAAAAACAATAATGGTCTTTCATCCCACTTTGGATGAGGCACCCCTACAACACAGGCCTCTAAAACGTTTTCATGAGTTAAGACAGCATTTTCAAGATCTATAGAGCTTATCCACTCTCCACCTGTCTTGATAACATCCTTTGCTCTATCTACGATTTGCATGCACCCATCAGGATGAATGGTTGCGACATCTCCAGTATCAAACCAACCCTCATCATCTACCGCAGGACTATCTGCTTTGTAATATGTATGCATAATCCAAGGACCTTTGACTTTTAGGGCACCGCTGGCTTCTCCATCTCTTGGAAGCTCATTACCTTTATCATCTACAGTCTTTATTTCTACTCCAAACATTGGATAGCCTTGCTTGGTTTGAAGTTGATACCTATCTTCTATTGGAAGACTCATTGTTTTTTTAGTTGGAGTATTGATTGTTCCTAAAGGACTCATTTCTGTCATTCCCCATCCATGAGTAAGAAATGCATCATGCTGTTCATCGAACGCCTTAATCATTGAATATGGTGCAGCCGAACCTCCAACTAGAACTTGATCGACTGTATCAAGCTTAAGATCTTTTCCCTCTAAGTATTGCAGTAATCCTAGCCAAACCGTTGGAACTCCCAAGAGGCAATCTACTGATTCTTTCTGCACCATTTCATACAAAGATTCTCCATCTAAAGCATGTCCTGGAAGAACTAAGGTAAACCCATTAATTAATGCAGAATAAGGTACGCCCCAAGCATTTACATGAAACATCGGAACAACTGGTAGAACAGAGCTTGAGGATTCAAAACCCATGGTTCCAGCAATAGAAATTGCATGTAATACAGTTGATCTATGAGAGTATAAGACTCCCTTGGGATTACCTGTAGTGCCAGAGGTGTAGCATAAAGAGGCTGCATCATTTTCATTCAATTGCGGCCAATTATATTCATCGAGCTCATCTTTGAGCAATTCTTCATAGCTGAAAACATTTTTTAAATTATTTTCAGGAATGGAATCCTTTGCAGAGGCGATAATTATCGTCTCGACCGTATCTAATTTATCTTGCACGCTTTCAACTAAAGGGATAAATGTTGGATCAACAATTAGAACACTGTCCTCTGCATGGTTAAGTATATAAATTAGCTGATCAGGAGAATATCTAGGATTAAGGGTATGTAAAATAGCTCCCATACCCGAAACAGCAAAGTAAGTCTCAAAATGCCTGCTATTATTCCAAGCAATAGTTGCAACTCGGTCATGCACATTTACCCCAAGTTTTTTGAGTGCATTAGCTAGCTTCTTTGATCGCTTGATTGACTCACCATATGTAGTGGAATTGATTGATCCATCTAACTCTCTTGATATTAATTTCCCGTCAACATTATATTTTTCAGCATGTAAAATTGCCTGTGGGATAGTCAGATCCCAGTTCATCATATTGCCTTTCATTAAAATAACCCCTTTTTTAAAAATAAATATTTTTGATTTAGAGAGCTAAATTGCATTCAAAATTAGCCTCTGATCCTAAATCTTATCATATGAAGATATTATTATTTGATTGCAGAAGTGTATCTATTTAAACCCTGGTAATCTCGATTACAAACAATATTATAAAAATCATATTCTTGTAAAATTTTGGAGACTTCTTTTGCTTGCAAGTAACCATGTTCAAAGATAATTTTTCCACCAGGTTTCAGGGCAGATCTTGCTTGATGAGCAATATCAATAAAGCTTTGAGATCCATTTTTTGAGGTTAAAGCTATTAAAGGCTCATGAGTTAAATTTTTAAGATGAGAGTCGCTTGGCATCAAATATGGCGGATTAGAAATAACTAAATCAAGTGAATTCTCCGTTGCAAAAGACATCCAATTAGAGTGTATCAATGAGACATTAGTAACTTTATGTAATTTTCTGTTCAATGCAGCTACTTCAAGAGCAGAGTTTGAAATATCTGAGGCAATAATTTTAATTTCTGGCATAAGCATAGCTAGCGTTAAGGCAATACAGCCGGATCCTGTACCGACCTCCACAATCTTTGAATTTTTCATTAATTTAAAATCCAAAATATTATCTATGATTAGCTCCGTTTCTGGTCTAGGAATAAGCACCCTCGAATCGACAAAAAATTTAAATCCATAAAATATCGATTCATTTAAAATATAATCAACTGGTAATCCATCTATATAAGATGAAAAAAAAGTTTCTATTTTTTTTATTTGCTCTTTTGATAAATCAAAATCATCTTTGAGCGTGATGGTTGAATCACTAATTCCCATCGATTTTAAAAAAAACTCTAAATCTCGAACTATAAACTCATGACTATGAGTATTTGATTTGGCAAGCGCAAAATAAGATTTGATTGTTTTATTCAATTATTAAGATTGTTCTAAACTAGAGAGTTGAGCCAATTGATTTTCTGTAATCAAAGCTTGGCAAATTGAAATCATATCGCCATCCATGACTTGATCTAAATTATGCTGAGTTAATTTAATCCTATGATCGGTAATTCTCCCTTGAGGAAAATTATACGTTCTTATCTTTTCGCTTCTATCACCAGTGCCAACTAAAATTTTTCTTTCACTTGCAATAGTATTTTGCTGTTCGTCAATTTCATTTTGCTTTAATTTAGCAGCTAACAAAGCCATAGCTTTAGCTTTATTTTTATGTTGAGATCTGTCATCTTGGCACTCTACAACAACACCAGTTGGAATATGGGTTAATCGAACTGCGGAATCAGTTTTATTAACATGCTGGCCTCCTGCGCCGGATGCCCTGTAAGTATCTACTCTTAAATCACTTTTATCTATCTCTATATCTTGTACCTCATCAACCTCAGGCAAGATTGCAACTGTAACCGTTGAAGTATGAATTCTTCCTTGAGATTCAGTCTCTGGAACTCGTTGGACTCGATGCACCCCAGATTCAAATTTAAGGAGCTTAAAAACTCCTTGTCCATTTATCTTAACAACAGCTTCTTTTAAACCGCTAGGTTCTGAATGTTTAGTATTTACGATTTCAAATTTCCAACCTTGGCGCTCAGATAATCGGGAATACATTCTAAATAAATCTGCTGCAAAAATAGCAGCCTCATCACCACCTGCCCCAGCCCTTATTTCGAGATAAGCGGCACCATCATCAGCCTTATCCTTAGGTAAAAGCATAAATTTAATATTTTTTTCAAGTTCTGTAATCTTCTCTTGATTAGTATTTATCTCATTTTTTGCTAACTCTACTAATTCTAAATCTCCAGAATCTAAAAGTTCTTGTGCACCAGATAGATCTGATTCAATATTTTTTAGTGATTTAAATAAATCAACTATAGGAGTAATTTCAGCATACTCTTTATTTAACTGCGTATATAAAGCCATGTCGTCAGTGGCGCCCTTTTTTGCAATGGCATTACTAATTTCTATAGATCTTAATCGTAAACTTTCTAATTTATTTATAATTGATTCTTCAAGCACTTCTTATTTCCTTTAGCATAGAAAATATTGCATGAGAATTTAGAGCTGAAATTTGACTTAATTGATCAGCAGAAACTCCATCTATTTTTTGCAAAAACTGATAAGGATTATCAGAGCTCAATAATTCATAATAATCTTGTTGATTTAGTGACGATGATATTATTTTAAGAGCTTCGTAAGCTTCATTTCGATATTGTCTTTTAAATCGATCATGACTAAATGATTTAATTCGATCTTTTATTATTTGCCTTGCTTTAAGAGCCTCAGCAGATCGTTCGTCTAGATTTTCTTGGGTAACAAGCTCTATATCCTCAATTGTAAAAAGATATGCATATTCAAGATCGCGTACTTGGTCCTCTACATTTCTTGGCACACCCAAATCAATTAGCAACATTGGCTTATTCGCTCTCAACTTCATTGCATCTTCAATGAGGCCTTTCCCGATAATAGGCAGTGGTGAATTCACAGATGTCACAAGAATATCTGTGGTTTGAATGAGTGATCCTAGTTTAGATAAATTATTAGTTACCAAGCTAAATGAGTTATTAATTTGCAGGAACTTTTTTGATCTATTGACTGCTTGTATATTTTTTATTCCATTTTCATAAAAATTTTCAATGACGTTCATTGCCATCTGACCAGCGCCCACTATTGTAAGTCTTTGCTGAGTTGGGTCTTCAAAAATTTCCTGAACAATTTTCAACGATAGGCCTGAAACAGACAACGGATTATAACCAACCTTTGTCTCGGTTCTAGCTGCTTTTGCTATAGATATGATTTCGTCAGTTGCTTTAAGAAGTTGCTTATTTAAAAGCCCAAGTTTTGTGTAGTTTTGGACTGATTTCTTAAATTGTCCTAATATTTCTTGTTCTCCTAAGACTTGAGAATCTAAGCCACTTGCAACACAACACATATGCTCAATAGCTGCTTTATCATCAAAAAAATATAAGCTGTCTCGGACATAATCATCGCAGCCTAAGAATTCAAGAGTTTTTTGAGCTATTAATAAAGAAGTTTCAGGCTCTCCAAAATAATAAATTTCAGTTCTGTTACATGTTGAAAGTGAAAAAAAAGACTCTACAAAATAACCAAATTCCTCTCGAAAAAAATTTATAAAGTCATCTTGATTAGAGTCATTTATAATAAATAGTTCTCTTTCAGATAACTTAGACGTCTTATGATTTATGCCAAATAGCTGTAATTCCATGACAAAAATTATCTTAGCGTGTTGTGTGGTGCTTTTAAGTGCATGCTCATCTATATCTCAATCAACTAACCCAGGAAAAAGCTACATTGGTAAATTGAAACTTTCACAAAATAACCTAATATCCAACTTCATTGTTAGAATCAATGTATTTCCTGAAGATACTATTATACAGGTTAGTAAACCAATATTAGGGAATCTTATTAAGATAAAATTCAATCAAAATGATGGAATAACCACTAATCAAAAGCTTGATAATAGTTCTTTAACTTTGTTCAACAATTTTAATACTAAAGAATACTCTTATTTTTTTAATTCATGCTTCAATTATTTAAATGCTGATAAAAATGTATTTAAAATAAATAAGAATAATATTGAATTAAAATGCAAATATAAGGGGCTGGATACATTCTCAGTATTTTTTATTAATGATGATATTTTTTCAATAAATGGAATTTTAAAGCGTGAATAAGATAACGTTAGCTTGTCCGGCAAAAATAAACTTAAATCTGTCGGTATTAAGAAAAAAAATTGACGGAATGCATGAAATAAATTCACAATTTCAACTTATTAATTTGTTTGATGAGATGAAAATTGAAAAAACAACCTCTAAATTCATCAATGTAACAACAAATATTGATGCATTAATAAATGGAGAAAAAAATATTGTTTATCAAGCTATTAGTGAGCTATCAAATTATATTGGAAGGCAGGTATATTGTAATATCAGTATTAAGAAAAATATTCCCTTGGGAGGTGGTCTTGGTGGAGGAAGTTCGAATGCTGCAGGAGCATTAATAGGAGTTAATGTATTGTTTGAGCTTGGCCTATCCTCAAAGGATTTAATCAAAATTGGAAAAAAGGTAGGTGCAGATGTACCTTTCTTTATCTTTGGAAAAAATGCTCATGCATCTGGCATTGGGGATGTTTTGGTTGAAGCAAAAAGTTCATCTAAAAAAAAATATTTATTATTATTTCCTCAAATCCACTCCTCAACTAAGGAATTATTTTCTCAATGGGATAAATTAAGTTTAGATTCTCAAAATAAGATCTTAAAAAATGAAGAAAACTCATTTCTTCCCTTGTTTCTTCAAAACAATCGAGATGTTAAAGAAAATTTTAGTCAATTAAATGATTTTTGCCCTCTAAGATTATCTGGAACTGGCTCCACAATGTTTTACATATATGAAAATAAGAGTGAAATTGAAAAAACTTTGAAAAAAATTCCTAGTAAATGGAGACACTCTTTTTGTGAACCTTTACA
>CENU01038076.1_pt1 | contig 11736 bp, 14 predicted proteins | sample 361331 | NCBI WGS metagenome assembly CENU01 (sample SAMEA2619766, study PRJEB7988) | marine metagenome | isolation source: saline water (ENVO:00002010), including
GGCATTGATGGCCTGCAGCAACAGCTCAACACGATCCACACCCTGACAGAAGCGCGTTACTTCACGCCGAGCCCATGCACGTAAAACTCCGACACCAACTCAGCTACACCTATGACAGCCCGGTGCAACTGGGTCCCCATCGCATTTGCCTGATGCCCCGCCCATTGGGGTTCCAACTACTGCTGAACCACCGCCTGCAGTTCAACCCAGAGCCATGCAAGCAATTCGGACTAATTTCAGCCGGCGGTGATCAGATTCAAAAGCTGCAGTTCATCGGCCATACCGATCGCCTTGAGGTGGTGGCCGAATCGGAGCTCATCACCACACTGCCACCTGCTCTGGAGCTTTGCCTTGATGCAGAACCAGTGCAGCTGCCATACCCCACCGGACGACTCAACAGTGACCTGCACGGCCACTTACAGGGATGGTTGCCCAATGGTCAACATGATCCATTAGCGATTGCGCTGGCCCAGGAGGCTCTGGTGGGCAGCGATCAACAATGCCTGCGCTTTTTGCATCAATTGATTGCACTCATCCAGGAACGGGTGAACTACACCCAGCGCAATCACGGGCCTGCCTGGCCTGCAGGGCGCACCCTGCTGGAGCGGGTGGGATCCTGCCGCGACCTTGCGGTCGTGATGATCGAATGCAGCCGCGCCATCGGTCTACCTGCACGCTTTGTCAGTGGATATCACCTCCAGCTGCCCGAACCCACGCACTACGACCTGCATGCCTGGGCTGAGATCTACCTTCCTGGTGCTGGCTGGCGCGGTTTTGACCCCAGCGGACAAGGGGCGGTGGATGATCGATACATCCCCTTGGTGAGTTCATCCAAGCCAGATCTCACAGCAGCCGTCAGCGGCAGTTTCAGCGGTCCACCTGGAACAAGCAGCAACCTGCAATGGCAGATCGAGGCATGGGATCAGGAGGCAGTTGCTGCACCGATCGCACAATCACGAGCCCTCTAAGGCTCACCAGGGCACACCATGGAGCTTGGGCAGGGGTGCTGTGTTGGCAGTGACGGCCATCAGCTTGGGAATCCTGGCGCTGTTGTAAACGCGAAACTCCCGTTGCACACTGGCAAGTGGATCACGCACAGCCTGATTCATCACCACCGATCCGTCGTCATCCGAGACCGAGCGATGAAATGTGCCAGGGGGAATCCGGAGAATATCCCCGCCAGATTCAAGCCGAACCATATGGAAGGGATAGTTCCAGCGAAAATTGACGAGATAAAACGTGCGACCGCCTTGAACCGCCAACAGGTTGTCCTCCTGATGGGGATGCAGATAGAACTGCCAGGCCCCATGGGCGTCATCCGGTGGGCTGACAGCCGGACCGGCATGAACCACGAGATCACGAGCATTGGAATCAGCAATCGTGACATCAAAAAACCGCACCGCGGGAGTGTCACGGAAGCGCTGATAGGGGATCAGCTCAAACATCGGTGCCGGATTCATCCGGGCTCTTTGCGATACCCGCTCATTGAGCCAAAACAACACACGACATGGTGCAGGCATTGATACAACCAGAGCACCCTGTCGCAAAACCACCACTGCGTCACTGGCGCGCCTGGGCCGACCCTGACACCGCCAGCCGTTGGCTCAGCCAACTGCAGCGGGAGACTCCCTGGAAGCAGGAAGCCATCACACTCTTTGGCAAACGTCACCCCCTGCCACGACTGACATGCTGGATGGCGGATCCGGGGTGCGGCTATCGCTATTCAGGCTTGCAGAACACCATCGAACAATGGTCTGCAACAGCGCAGTTGATCCGCGAGCAAGTCAACAAGGCCAGCGGCTGGAACTTCAACTCCTTGTTGCTGAATTGGTATCGGGATGGCAAGGATGCCATGGGGTTTCACGCCGATGACGAAGCTGAGCTGGATCCACAGGCGCCCATCGCATCGCTCTCGCTTGGGGCCAGCAGAACCTTGCGCTTCAAGCCAAAACGGGGCGTCCAAGGCGAAAGCACAAGTCTGGAGCTGGGACACGGCGATCTGCTGCTGATGGATCCTCCAACCCAAGAACTCTGGCTGCATGGACTTCCGCGCCGGCTACGGGTCGCCCAGCCACGGTTGAATCTCACCTTTCGGGTGGTGTCCCGATAATGAGGTTCAACACTCCTTCAACGATGGCCGGGGCTGTGCAATCTCATTCACCTGCTCGCCAGCGCACATTGGTGGAGTCGCTGCGACTGCGCTTTCTCATCGCTGAGCAGCAGGGCAACGTTGAAGCCAAGCAAGCCCTCTTTCAAGAAGCAATTTATCTGGGAATCCAACCTGAACTATTCAGCCAGGCCCAGTGAAACCGTTGCTGTTCCATACGCTCTGGGGCTGGAGAGAGAGTCTGGCTGCCGCCAGTGCCTATGCCTCAGCATCCGATTTTGACGGACTGGAAGTGAACCTGCACCATCCAGCGCTGGAGGCTTGCAGCCGGGAGCAGGTCCGCGAGCTCTTGGATGAAGCGGAGCAAAAGCTGATCATTGAAATCACCACTGGTGGCGGATATGTACCTGCACTGGACGCGGCAATCGAGACCCACCTCAACGAAATAGCAACAGGTCTAGAGATGGCCTGCAGACTCCTGCCAGTACGGATCAACCTGATCACTGGCAGTGACAGCTGGGGACTGGATCAGCAACACCAATTCCTGGAAGAAGCCATCAAGCTGAGCACTGAGGCCAGTTGCCCGGTGAGCTTTGAAACGCACCGCAGCCGCTCACTGTTTAACCCGTGGTGGATTGTTGACTATCTCAAGGCTCATCCAAAGCTGAGACTGACGGCTGATCTCAGTCATTGGTGTGTTGTCAGCGAACGGCTAATGACACCTGAGCTTGAGCCGATCAAAGCCATGGCACCCCATGTCGATCACATTCATGCCCGTATCGGGCACGATCAGGGAGCCAGCGTGAGCGATCCATTTGTAGAGATGTGGCAACAGGAACGAGACGCCCATCTCAGCTGTTGGCGACTCTTTGCCTCGCAAAGGACACGCCATGGACCCCTGACAATGACACCCGAATTTGGTCCAGACGGCTACATGCCAGTCGATCCTGATCATGGCCAACCGCTACGTCCAGTGCAGCAAATCAATCACCGGATGGCGGCATGGCTGCGCAACACAGCCTCACCTTGATCAGCAATCAAGAGACGGCGGTACAGGTCCTGCCACTGAAGGATGCGCTTCTCCAGGCGGTGCGGAGGGCCTGGGTCAAAACCATGGCTGTAGCCAATCTGGGCTGATTCAACCAGACAACGATCCTCCGCTAAAAACTGAATCAACTGCTGAAGCCAAAGATCTGCATCAACAACGTAATCCTGAGGAGCCAACAAACGAAGCTGCAGACGACACCGTTGCAGTTCAAGTGGCAAAAACTCGAGCATAGCGAGACGACCATCCGGCCAAATCAACACATGGGTCCATGGGGCCAGCCCAAACGTGAGGAATGCACCACCAGCTGGATGCGGTGTACTTAGCAGATTGGACCAATCATTAAAGCCATAGCAATAATCGCGCACAGGACCCTGCTCACGATGGAGGGTCATCGGATGGGCAATGGCAACGTGATAGTCGTCAAGAGTGTTGTCATGGGCGATTTTCCAATTGCAATGGAGCACCTGCTGGATACGTGAGCACTGCCGCAAGGGAGCAAACCAGAGCTGAGGAGCCTCGCGATGGATCAACTCGAGTTGTTGTGACAAGGGCACAGGTCGCTCACCCAAAGCCACCCAGATCAGCGGGCCATCTTCCTGGCACAACAAGGACGTCAGCCCCCATTCCTCGCGGTGAAATGAGGATTCAAAGCTGGCCTCTCGGGCAGCAGCGAGCAAAGAACCATCAAGGCCGAAAGTCCAACCGTGATAGGGACAGACCAGCTTGCGGCAACTGCGAGGTTGGTTCTGCAGCTCGAGCAATGCCACTCCGCGATGGGGGCAGCAGTTGTAAAAAGCCTTGAGATCACCGTTCCCTGCACGGGTCAACAACAGCGAACGGCCAAGCAGCTCAACAGCTAAAACCTGACCACAGAGCAACTGTGAAGCTGCAGCAATAGGGTGCCAGAAGTGATGGGCATAGCTGCGCTGCTCCCACTGGGCGATAGCGGAATCTGTGTACAACCAGCTTGGCAGGAATGAAGGCGCAGCCATCAACGGAAAGCAGGCTCGAGCTGCCGCAAGATTCCTGAAAGATGCCGGCGCTTCTCAAGAAAGTCAGATCTGAGCCGCAGATCGGAGAGATCATGCTTAATGAGATCGACGTCCAAAGTGCTAACAATCCGCCCAGGATTAGGTGCAAGCACGTGTATACGCTGTGCCAAAACCAAGGCCTCTTCCACATCGTGGGTGATGAGCAAAATGGTTAATCCAGTGCGTTGCCAGAGCTGGAGCAGAAAGTCCTGCATCGATTCGCGGATCTGGAGGTCTAGGGCGCCAAACGGTTCGTCCAGCAACAACACGCCCGGGTTGGTGGCCAAGGTGCGAGCAATCGCAATTCTCTGTTGCATGCCACCAGAGAGCTCCCTGGGTAATTTGGCTGCAGCATCACTCAAGCCGACGACTTCAAGAAAATAGGCTGTGCGGTCTCGAACATCCGCAGCTGGCAAACCCTGAAGGCGCATGCCAAAAGCAATGTTGTCAGCAGCCGTGAGCCAGGGGTAGAGGCTGTATTTCTGGAACACCATGCCACGATCAGGCCCTGGTCCTGTGACCTGGTGGCCAGCCACCATGATCGTGCCACTACTGGGCTGCTCCAAACCAGCAATCAGACGCAGAATCGTGCTCTTGCCTGAGCCTGAGCTACCGACAAGAGCGAGAAACTGACCTGAACGAAGCTCGAAACTGATGTCGCAAAGCACCTGTTTACGCGAGCTCCCTGCACCAAAGGACTTGCTGAGCTGGCTAACGCAGAGATCCATCAATCAAACCGCCCAGCGACAGGTGAGCTTGAGCAATAGACGAAATCCCATGTCAATGGCAAAGCCGATTAAGCCAAGGACAATCAGCTCGGCAAAGATCTGATCAGTACGGAAAAAGCGTTGAGCCAGCTGAATACGCTTACCCAAACCAACCTCGGCAGCAACAAGTTCAGCAACAACAACGAGATTCCATGAGGTGGCAATGTTGATGCGCAAGGTATCAATAATGCTGGGAAGGCTGTAGCGAGCAACGACCTGCATCAACACTTGGCGACTACAACCACCCAACGTCAACGTGGTCTCAATCAGTTCCTGCGGAACGAATTTAACGGCATCCATCACCATCAGTACGTTGAAATAAACAGTTCCCAGAAAGATCAATGCTATTTTGGGTTCTTCTCCTATACCCAGATAAATGATGAGAAGCGGGATGAAAGCCGCTGCAGGCATGTAGCGCAGCATCGCAATCAAAGGTTCAAAGAGTGCTCGAACAGCGGGATACACCCCCATGGCAATACCGATTGGCACTGCAAAAACCGTGGCCAGCAAAAACCCGGCAAAAACACGACCTGTACTGGCAACAATGTCCTGAAAGAGAATGCCATCACGAGCCATGGACCACAGAGAATCGAGCACATCTCCAGGCGATGGCAGAAACTTTCCATTGACCAGCTCAAGGGCACTGATGACGGTCCACAACAGGAGTGGAACCAAAAGAGAAGACACCTGCAGACCGCTGCGTAATGCAGGTGGAGGCATGTACCCCAGAGTCAATAGCGGGAAGGGGCCTGAGCCCCCTCCACGATCGCCCGAAGCAGCCATCAGGATGCTGCGATGGTCTTGATGAATGAGGAGTCGAATAAGTTACTCATATCCGGCTTCTCTGGGATGAAACCAACGGAAACCATGAAGTCAGCCATTTGCTCTGCTGCATAAGGCATGAACTTCATACCCTCACCGTCACTAAAAGCCTGTAGGTTCTGCTTAATAGAGAAGAATGTGGTGCCAGCTTTGTATTGCTCATATTCAGCAGTCGGAATTCCAGCGCGCTTTGCCATGATCTGCTCCGACTTCTCAGGATTAGCCTCCATGAAGGCCCGCACATCCCACCAGGTCTGGACGATTTTTTGAACATCGTCTGGACGGTTATTGATCAGATCACCACTGACTGTGAGAAGGTCAGGAATAGCACCGGGATACTCCTTGGAGCTAGCGATCACACGGGCGCCCTCCCGTTGCATCGCCGTTCCGGTGTAGGGAGGAAATGCCCCCACCGCATCCACCTGACCAGCGGCGAAAGCTGTTGCTGCTTGATCCGTCGGCATGCCCTTGATGATCACATCCTTGCGGCTGAGTCCAGCATCGCGAAGGGCGAGGCTGAGCAGAAAGTCGTCAACAACACCCTCTTCCACAGCAACGGTCTTGCCCTTGAGATCTGCTACCGATGCAATCGAGGCATCAGCAATGATTTGGTCATTGCCAGCTGAGTTGTCATTGACAAGAACAACCACTTCACCACCATTCTCTCCGGGGAGGAAAGAGATCGTGTCATTGAGGGTCTGAGAGTTCCCATCAATTTTTCCAGCTGCAAAGGTCTCCATCGACTGGACGTAGCCATCGAACCACTTCATCTCAACATTCACCCCATTCTTTTCAAAGAGTTTTTCCTCTACAGCAATGGCCCATGGCCACCAGCCAGCCCAGTTGCTGTAGCCCAGGACAATCGGCTCACCTCCAATCGCTGTGGTGGTTGGTGTCTTAGCGCAGGCAACCGCGAGAACAACGGCAAGACCTGCCAAAAGAAGAGTGCGAAGTTGTTTAGTCATGACATGTAGAGATAGCAGTGATCGGAGAAAAAGAGAGTCGCTCAGGTCATGGCATGAGCGAGGCTTGGGGCTGGCCGCAGGGCCGCATGAATCCAGCGATGCCAGACATCCATTCCCTCGCCAGTAATGGCGGACACCTCGATCACCGTTGCTCGAGGATTTACACTAAGGATGTTGTGGCGTATGAGAGCGAGATCCACCGGCAGATAAGGCAACAAGTCTGTTTTGGTGATGAGCACCACATCAGCCTGACGGAACATCAATGGATATTTCAAAGGTTTATCGTCCCCTTCTGTCACACTCAAAAGAGCCACCTTGTGATGCTCTCCCACTTCAAATTCAGCAGGGCAAACAAGGTTGCCGACATTCTCAACCCAGAGCAGATCCAGCGATGAGGGATCCAGTCGCTCCCTCAAAAGCTTGAGACCACCAGCCACCATGGCAGCATCGAGATGACAGGACCGACCTGTGGTGATCGGCACAACTGGGATTCCCACCGCCTCCAGACGCTGGGCATCCAGCTGGGTGGTCATATCGCCCTCAAGCACCGCCATGGACAGCTCCTGAGCCAGCAGGGGCAGAGATCTCTCGAGCAAAGCTGTTTTGCCCGCACCTGGGCTGCTCATCACATTGAGTGCAATCAACTTCCAGATATCAAAATCAGAACGGTTGTGTTCAGCATGATGTTGGTTTGCAGCCAACAGATTCATGCCAAGACTGTCTTCTAAGGGCATGTGCATGGGAAACGTCCTCGAACGGGTAGGGATAGGTCAGTAAGCTCAAGTCCGCAGCTGGCAGAGCTGCTGCGATTGCGCGGGGCTGTCAGTGGCATGGCGGTAATCGATACTGCGAATCCGCAGTTCCCGGCCACTAACGATCTCCTCGAGAGGGTGATCGCAGCAGGGAGAGCGATAAGCAAGTTCAGGTACGGGGTTATAGGTCGTGGAGCAACACAGACAGCGGCCCACGAAAGGGATCTCGTCGATATGAAGCGCAGCCCCCTCAAGCCAACTTCCAGCCACAGCAGCCTGGAACGTGTACAGCAACTGCTCCGGCTCAACGCATGTAAAGCGGCCTACCTCAAGATGAATAGCGTCTACAACAGGCAGAAAACTGTCCTGCTGATCACGCCATTCATGCAGTGCAATCAGAAGGCATTTGGTCATGTCTACTTCATGCATGGGATCACCTCCACGCCTGATCGACCTGCATATTGCAGGCGGAGCTGATCCAGCTTGGCGGCTGCTTGCGGGGCAGCTGCCCACTCACCACCAAGTGGGCCATGGTGTCACAAATGACCCTGGTTGCCATCAGTGACGTCATATCACTGATGTCATAAGGAGGCGAAACTTCCACCAGCTCTAAACCACAGACAGGAACATTCCTCACGATCAACTCGAGCAGCTTCAAAGCCTCACGCGGGAGCAAACCACCGGGCTCGGGCCAACCTGTCCCTGGCACAAAACCAGCGTCGATACAGTCGATGTCAAATGAGATGTAGACGCAGTCAGTACCATCGGTCGCCCGTTCAATGGCATAACGGGCTGCTGCCTCAAGGCCCATCTCTGTGATATCAGTCACTGTCAGAACATTGGTACCTCGCTCCCGGCAGACCTTCACACCTTCACGGGGCACTTGCCAGCCGCCAATTCCAAGTTGCACCAGGTTTTCTGCCGGCGCGTTGGCCATATTTGTGGCATGGAACCAAGGGCAGGTATGCATCCTCTCGTCGAGATCTGTCTCCTGGGTATCAACATGGCGGTCAAAATGAATGATCCCCACCTTCTTGTCTCCGAGGTGGCGACAAACGCCACGGACCGTTGGGAAGCCGATGGAATGATCTCCTCCAAGCAGAATTGGAAAAGCACCGCTGGCAAAGACATGAGCGACGCCTTTTGAAATCTGATCAAAGCTCTTTTCGTTATTTGCTGGGATGGTAAAGATGTCGCCAACATCACACAGCGTGATTTGCTCACGCAGATCCACACCCATTTCATAGTTGTAAGGGGTATAGAGCGCTGAAATCCGACGAATTCCCTGTGGACCAAAACGCGTACCAGGCCGGTATGTGGTGCCACAGTCGTGGGGAATACCCACAACAGCAACATCAAAATCACCAACCCGATTGACGTCCTCAAGATAGGGCGCCTTCATAAACGTGTTGATGCCGGCGTAATGGGGCAGTTCACCCCGAGAAAATGTTGAGATATTGCGATCAACAATGCTGTGAGCAGCTTCCAAGCCAAACCGTTTGGCCTGATCCACCTCCTGCTGCCAGCCCGTCAGGGGTAAGCGCTGCTCTTTCTCGAGCGCTTCCATCCCCTCGCTGGGGTGGACCCGCTTGAAGGACCCAGAAGGGCCAGTGCTTGATGCCATCGATAGGGAGAGCTTTTGGGCTTGCGGTCTCCCGGGCTTTTCTCCCTCCGTGCAACCGGCAATGCCAGCCGAGAACTCTTGGACCAGACACCCAATAGGCCGGAACCCTAGTTCTCATTTCCGCAATCCCATGCTCTGCCTCCAACAGTGCTGTTGGAGTGGCAACGACTACATCTCGAGCAGCGAGCTCGCTCAACTGGTGGGACTAAGAGCAGCACGTGGAATGGGCTGGGGCATCGTGACGGGGGCGGGCAACGGCGCACAGCCAGGTACACGGTGATCGACGACTTCTCCGATCACAACAATCGCCGGCGCACTGAATCCCTGCTCTTGGGCAGCATCAGCCAGATCCTCCAAGGTGGCTATCAGATGCTTCTGGCCATTCACGCTGCCTTGCTGAATGATGGCTGCTGGGGTGGTTGCAGCCAGGCCACCTGCCTGAAGCTCCTGGCAAATAGTCGCCAGGTTGTGCAACCCCATGTAGATGACCAGCCCATCGCTGGCCGCAGCAAGAGCCCGCCAATCCACGCCGGGACGGCCCTTATCAATCTCCTCGTGACCGGTGACAAAGGTCACCGATGAACCTGCACGCCTGTGGGTGACGGGGATACCGACATAGGCAGGGGCAGCAATACCCGACGTCACGCCTGGAACCACCTCGACCGCCACACCGCGATTGGCAAGGAAAGCAGCCTCCTCCCCGCCACGACCGAACAGAAAGGGGTCGCCGCCTTTGAGCCGCACAATGCAGCGATGTTTCTGGGCAAGATCCAACAGCAAAGCGTTGGTGCTGGGTTGAGGCACCGAGTGATGACCGCGACGCTTACCCACGGCATGAACCGAGCAATGCTCGGGAACCAACTCCAGCAGCTCCATTGGCACGAGAGCATCGTGCACAAGGGCATCACAGCGCTGCAGCAACCGATGGGCCTTGAGGGTCAGTAGATCCGGATCGCCAGGGCCAGAGCCGACCAAATAAACGATCCCGGAGTCGGTCATGGCAACGCAAGAAGAAGATCCAAAAGGAACTGACGGGTGGCCGTTTGCTCCAGCAAGGCCAATCCACCACCTTCGCAGGCCCGCAGGTGAGCTGTCATGCGGTTGGGAGCAAGGGCCAGCGGCAGAGCGCGGTCCAACTCCTCAGGAGCCTGATCAGCACTGAGAAGCGGCAAACCAATGGCACGGCTGAGCATGCTGAGATAGCGGTCTGCCACACCGGCGCGTAGCGGGTGATGCAGAACCACTGAACAACCGGACTCACGCGCCAGTTGTTGCAAATGTTGCAACCACGGCACCCATGAGCCCAGAAAGGGGAGAAGGGTCACCCCATGCCCCTGGACCAAGAAATGCTGCCGCAGCACAGGGACATCGCTGCGCACGTGGCTGCCGGGAGTCAGCAGCAACGGCACCATCAGCATCTCCTGAGCGGGGGGCAGCTCAAGCCGGTCGGCGGTCAAAGCCTGCACCCAAACCGGAGCCTGACGCTGCCGCTCAAGCGCCTCGAGCAGGCTGATCAGCACTTGAGGAACAACTCCATCGCTGTGGCCATGCACGATGACCAGCAAGGGAGATGAGCCAGTCAAGCCGGCGCGCGGTAACAACGGCCACCGCTCTTGGCCGGGGTCCGCTGATGGACTTTGTCCACGCATTGCCATGGCCTCACCATGCCATCCAGCCGACGCTTGCCACGCTCCCGACGCCTGAGCGGGATGGAAACGCCTCAACGGGGCGACGCGCCCCGCTACGTGCGAGGACGAACCAGACCTGCTGTCCAGCAAGACTGGCAGCGGGAGCTGGACTCGGACTTCATCGCCATGAAGCGGGTCTGGCAAATGCTGCGCCATGGCGCGGTGAGAATGATCGGAGAAATTGGCCGTCAGTACTGAGCCATAACTCCAATTAAGGACCGCATTCTCAGATTTCTGCGTCGCGAGCGATACCAACACTTGGTTCAACGACGCAAACACAATTCCGTAGCAACCCTTACAAACGATGAGGGCATCCTGCTGAACCATTCCTGTATGCCGTTCCCTTTGTTCTGAAGCGGCCTGGATACTTCCGTCCTCATACCCCACAGAACGATGGTGGCAACACCGAACAGCAGTACCGATGGTGCTGGGACAACCACACTGCCAACCTGGCTTGAGGGGAAGACCCTCAACAAAATTGAGCAGAACAAAGCCAACAAAGATGGCCTTGCCGTCGGACCTGAGATCGAGACCTTTGCGCGGCTCGGCTGGGAAAACGTCGATGAAACAGATCTTCAGCTGCGACTGAAGTGGTACGGCATGTTCTGGCGTCCGAAGACGCCAGGCTTGTTTATGCTCAGGCTGCGAGTGCCCAACGGCGTCCTCAGCAGTGAACAGCTGCGCTGTATCGGAAATGTTGTTGCGCGCTATGGAGCCAACGGCAGCGCCGACATCACCACACGGCAAAACATCCAACTTCGTGGGGTTTTGATTGAGGACCTACCCGAGATCCTCAATCGACTCAAGAGTGTTGGCCTGACAACGATCCAGTCAGCCTTCGACAACCCGCGCAATGTCACAGGCAACCCAATCGCCGGAATCGATCCTGAGGAAATCATTGACACACGGCCCTACACCCAGGATCTGCAGGA
>CENU01001340.1_pt1 | contig 11735 bp, 10 predicted proteins | sample 361331 | NCBI WGS metagenome assembly CENU01 (sample SAMEA2619766, study PRJEB7988) | marine metagenome | isolation source: saline water (ENVO:00002010), including
GATATTTAATCTTTAATCCTTTCATTGTAAATCTAAAGGTTGTTTATAATGTTCATAAAGGATTTTTTTGACATCTGTAATCTGGACTCATAAGTATTTGAACTTACATGTGGCGTCCCAAAAAAATTTTCAAGTTTTAATAATTTTCCATAATAAGGTTCCTTCTTGAAACAATCAAAACCTGCATAAAAATTTTTATTTTTTTTCAAATGATTAAAAAGGTCATTTTCATTAACAAAATCTCCTCTAGCAGTATTAATTAAAATACAATTTTTTTTTAAAAGCTTTAAAGAATTTTTATTAACTAAATCACTTTGATTTTTTGTATAATTTGAATGAATACAAATTATATCAGACTTTATAAATAGGTTTTTTAAAGATGAATATTTATATTTTATAGACTTAATTTTTTTTAAATCATAATAAAATATTTTACATCCAAAACTTTTTAGAATTTTAGCAACTTTTTTTCCTATTAGACCCAATCCTATGATACCGACAATTTTTCCGTTTAAATTATTTCCTTGTTTTTGATGCCACTTTAAATTTTTTAAAGTTTCAATATTTTGATGTAATTTTCTATTAATCATAAGAATTAAAGAAATCGTAAATTCAGCAGTAGGTAAAACTGGCTCATCTTTGGTTCTTAAAATTAATATTTTTTTTCTATTAGCATATTCATGATCGATTTTATCTGTGCCGGTCCCGAATCTAGAAATTATTCTCAAGTTTGGATATCTATTAATTATTTTTTTTGAATATTCTTCAAGTCCAGCAATAATAGCTACAACTTTTTTTTTATCGTAATTTTTATTGTCACTAGAATATACAATCTCGAATTTTTTTTTATATTTGACTAAATTTGAATATCTAAAATCAAATTTAGATACTTTAATTAAAATAATTTTTTTCATCAAATTTTTATATTTTTGGTAAAAATAACAAGATATTTCTATAGTTCAATTATTGAACAGTAAAGTGTTTTATTTGGTTTATTGTAAAAAATAAGTTCAATAATTAAAACTTATTATTGAAATAATGTTTTTTATTTTAGAACATTATTTAATTAATCTACCATATTACTTATAATAATATTACAATATAATTAAAAGATTTATTTATATATTAACACAAATGATATTTAGAAATTTTCAAACCATATTTTTTAAATTACTATATTTCTTACTTGCATTATTAGAAAAAATTTTAAAAAGAAACATTCTACTTCGATTTAAGGAATTTTTAGATAAAAAAAGTTATTCAGTCAAAACAATCTGCCAAAAAAAAATTACTTTCTTTACACCAAACGAATTAATAAAGTGGAGGGTCGACACTATATTTGATAAAGAGCCTGAAACAATTGAATGGATTAATGAATTTGAGAATGACTCAATATTTTGGGACATTGGATCTAATATTGGATTATACTCAATTTATGCTGCAATAAAAAAAGATGATATTAAAGTTTGTTCTTTTGAACCTTCCACCTCAAACTTAAGAACTCTAAGTAGAAATATATCAATAAATAATTTACAACAAAAAATTAACATTATTCCTTTTGCTATTTCTAATTTAGAAAATAAGTTTTTACTATTACGTGAAAAAAATTTTACTGAGGGGGGAGCTTTAAACGCCTTTGGAGTGGACTATGACTTCTCTGGCAAAAAATTTGATTTTTCAAATTCCTATATTACTTTTGGGACAAATTTAGATAGTTTAGTAAAAAAAGAAATTTTAGAAACTCCTAATTATATTAAAATTGATGTTGATGGTATAGAAGAATTAATTTTAGATGGCTCAAAAAATATTTTAATTAATAAAAATCTTAAAAGTATTTTAATTGAAATTAATGATAAATTTGAAATTCAAAAAAATAAAATTATCCAAATTATGAAAAATAATAGATTTGAATTAGTGGTAAAAAAGCGAAATGAAAATTATTATAAAGGTAATTTTGATGGAATTTACAATTATATATTTCAAAAAATTAATTGACCATCAACTTTTTATTTGAAAAAATTTATGCATCATATCAATCTTAATAATTTCATTTTTTTTTTAGAATTCTCATAATTTTTTTAATATTATTTTTGCTCGTTAAACTGAGTCTTGAATAATTATCTAAAGATTTGTGGTTTTCTGATACTCTAAAATAACTTAATTTCGATAAATCGCGGATTATTTTTTTTCTATTTTCTTTTATTTCAAAATGTACAAAATTAGCATAGCTTAAAAAATAATTAATTTTATTTTTTTTTAAGAATTTATAAAAAAGATTTTTTGCGATTATCATCTCTTTAAGTATAAATTCCAATTTTACGAAATATTTCTTGTCTAATAACAATTTTAAAAATTCTGCTCCAAATGTATTTATTTCATACATTGGCCTTATTTGATTAATGAGTTCGATATTTTTTTTATTTGAAATTATATAACCTAAACGTAAACCTGCTAAACCCCAAGCTTTTGATAAAGATCTGATTATAAAAATATTGTTGTATTCTTTTATAAATTTTTTTGCTGTTTTGTTATAAAATCCATAATACGCTTCATCAATTAATAGAAAACAACCTATACTTCTACAAACTTTTATTAATGTATGGATATAAGTATCTTCTATAATAGTTCCAGTTGGACTATTTGGATTTGCTATACATAAAAGTTTTGGTCTTTCACTTCTAATTTTTTTTATTAGATCTTCAATATTTACAATAGGACCACTTTTTGAAAAATTATAATCAAATTTGACATGATTGAGTTTAAATATTTTTGGATAGATGTCATACATAACAAATGTTGGTGAAAGAGTTAAAACTTTTTGATTTTTTTTTGTAAAGGTTTCAAATATATTTTTTATACATCCATCTGATCCATGACTAAATATGATATTTTTTGTTGATAAATTTTCGTAAGAAGAAATTTTTTTATATAAACTTCCAAGTTCCGGATAAGTTGAAACATGAATAGGATTAACATTTTTTAGAATATTTTCGTATAATTTTAATAACTTAGGATGAGTATTTTCGTTTTTATCAAGCCAAAGTTTATTAAGCTTTCGTGCTTTTTGAAGTGTCCATGTCGGCCTATAAATTGTTTTAAAATTCCTCATTTTAATCAAAAGAGTCTTTAAATTGTTTTTTGTCTAAGTCCAATAAATTGTCACAAATTTTAATAGTGTCCTTATTATGAGAAACTATAACAACAGTCATTTTATTTTTTAATTCTTTGATGCTATCAAATATTTTTTTTTCATTATTATGATCAAGTCCCGTAGTGGCTTCATCTAAAATTAAAATAGATGGATTACGATACAATTCTCTAGCTATTGCTATTCGTTGTATTTGGCCACCAGAGATCTTGGATCCTTTTTCTCCGATATTTGTATCTAGTCCATCTTTTAAATTTTCAACTAAATCACTTAAATTCGCATACTTTATAACTTTATTTAATTGATGATAATCAATTTTTTCTTCATCAACACCAAAAGCGATGTTTTGTTTTAAAGATGCGTCTAGTAGAAAAATATTTTGGGACACATAACCTAGCCTTTTTTGCCAATCACTTAAGAAATTTTTTGTATCTAAACCATTCAATAAAATTTTTCCTTTTCTTGGTTCTAATAATCCTAGTAATAAATTTATAAGAGTTGATTTACCTGAACCACTCTTACCAGAAACTCCCAAAATACTATTTTTTTTGATTTCTAAGTTAAAATCCTTAAATATTTTTTTTTCACCAAAGGAAAAGCTGATGCCTTGGAAAGTAATATCACCCATAGCAAGTTTATCTGAATTGTTTTTTCTTTCCTTATCATTTTCATAATTTAGTCGAAACTCTTTTTCTTTAGCTATAAGTTCTTTATAGATTAAATTTAAGGAAGCCTTATTACTTTCAACTAATTGAAGATATCCATTAAGTTTAACAAAACCAGGTAACAATCTTAATCCAGCTGCTAAATAAACGACTAATAAGGGTAATATAGTTTCAACTCCTTGAGTTTCAGAAATATTAATCATAATTATTATTGTAAGAATGATAAGAAAAAAAAGTTCAATTAAAAATCTTGGTGCTTCATTAAAAGTATTTGATATATAGGCAGCTTTTACAAACATCTTCATATATTTAACAAAAAAATTTTTAAAAAAATTTTCAGATTTTTTTAATTTTATATCTTTTATTGAACCAAAAATTTCTTGTAAATTCTTTAATTGTTTTGCTGTAGATTGCTGGCGGATAAGCCCATAATTAAAGATTAATTTTTTAGTAAAAAAATAATAAACAAAAGTAAAGAACAAAAAAAAGATAATTAAACTCATCGATGTCTTAAAATCCACAACCAGAATAAAGATTCCTATAGAGATAAAAACAAATAATTCAACAATAATTTTTAAATAAGAAAAAATGACAGCTGACACATTCTTTGTTTCTATTATAATGTTTCTTATGAGGTCAGAAGATTTATTATTAATAAAAAATAGATATTTTTTTCTCAAGTATTTTTCTAAAACTTTTTCACTCAAAATTTTATATGTATTTTGAGAAAATTTATTTGTCCAATATGAAAATGCAATCAAATATAATGTCTTTATTAAAAACAAACAGATAATGAATAATAATGAATAAACTAAAATTTGATTTTGAGAAAAACTTTTTTGATAATTTCCTAAAAAATCATTAATTAAACTAATTGAAGTTTCTCCATTTATAATAATCTCCGCAACAGGAATTAGTAAAGAAATACTTACTAATTCAAAAAAAGATGCAATTAATAATAAAAAGATAAATATATAAAGTTTTTTTTTAACTTTTGTTGGTAGAATTTCTAAAATTTTGTTAATACCGTTCATTTTCTTTGATCTATCAACTTTGTTACATTCCTTATCAATAATGAATTTTTGTAATCAAAAAAAATAATATCTTTTTTAAAACGTTTCATCTTTTTAAAGTAAATTATATCTTTCATTCTAATCATATGAGATATAAAATTATTAATTTTAATCTCATTAAAACCATCTTGAAAAATATGAAATCTAATTAAATTATTTTTCTTTTTTCTAGGAAGTTGAATATTTTTAATACCTCTAGAAATTGCTTCGTGCCCCATTGTTCCATTATTTAAAGTAATAACTAAATTACTTTGATCAAGAAACTTATATGGGTTTCCATCATTTAAAAGGACATATCTTTTGTCAACTTCTGAAAAATTTAAATAGTCAATTTTTTTAACGTCAGATTTAAGTAAAATTTTAACTTTATATTTTTTAGAAAAATTATTCAGAATTGCTCTAACTAATTTTTTTTCGTGAATTGTGTCTAAGAAATTTTCTTTGTTTTCTTGACTAAATATTTCAAATATTTTTTTATACCCAGAGATAAATAAAATATTTATATCTTTTTTTTTATTTTTCTTTTGAAAATTATTTCTGAAAGATCCAAGAATAAATTCTCTAGAATTAATATAATTTCTTATCATTAATTGTGATCTTTTGTTAAATAAATAAGTTTGATCAATTGTAGGTTTATTTTTTTTTGTATTAAAATCTGTGTCTTTATAAGGACATCTCTGAACTAAAATTATTTTACAATCATTTGGGATGATCTTTTTTATAAATAAGAAGCTCTTATCATAATATGAAGATGATAAAATTACTTTTGGTTGAGTTTGATAATAGTAATTTTTTATATAATGATTTTTTAAGCTTAACTTAAAATTTAATATTTTTGATAATATAGATTTTAGAATAATTATAAAATTTATTTTTTCTAATCTAACAAAAATTACATCTACTCTAAATTTATTAAAAATTTTTCTTATATCGTTATTAAATCTTTTCCCTTGATCATAACACAAAATATCACATTTTTTTGGTAACGAAAATTCAAACTTTGTTTTTGAAAGTAAGAAAAATATATAAAAAAATTTAGTCAAAATTATTTATGTAATAGTTTTTATTTTTCGATAATATGATTGTTTAGCCATAGAGCAGTTAAATCTGATTTTTCAAAAACATTTTTCGCATCAAATATCGTATTTACAATTGGATATCCGTGTAAATTGAATGAAGTATTTAGTAGGCCAGGTACACCAGTTTTTTTGTAAAAAAGATAAATTAATTTCCATAAATCTTTATTATGTTTTTTACTCAAAATTTGAGCTCTAGCAGTTTTATCTGCTTGATGTATTGCTGCTATTAAATTTTTATGAGCAAAATTAGTGGTTTCAAATGCAAATGTCATAAATGGAGAGTCAATATTTTTTGGATTTTTGATAAGTTTTTTCTGATATTCATTTAAAATAACTGGAGCAAATGGCATCCAAAAATCTCTTTGTTTAATTGCATTATTTATTTTTTGAATATTTTGAGCAAATCTTGGGTCAGCTAAAATACTTCTGTTGCCTAGTGCCCTTTGTCCCATTTCAGCTCTATTTCTACAAACTGCAATGATTTGATGTTTTATAAGACAATTCAAAACCTGTTTTATATTAGTTACTTTGGTAATCTTATATTTAGAAAATTTTTTTAAATCTTTTATTTTATAATCTGCATTAATCCCTAAATACATATTTTTCAAAGGAATAGTTTTTTTCTTATTTTTGGATGCATAATCATAACAAGCACCAATTGGAAGAGTATCGTCTGTACCAGATCCACAAACGAAAATTTTTTTAATCTTCTTTATTTTTGAAATTTGATAATTGGCCTTTACGTTCATTGATTGACCACCTGAAAAAGTGATATGACTTCCGCCAAATTTACTTAGAGAATTTTGAAACCATTTGACTAATATTTTTTCAGTAAAATTCTGTAGAGCTGTTGCAATATAATCAAACCTATAACTAAACAACTCTTTTTCAAGGTAGTAAAATATATTTTTAATATTTCTGTTAAAAACTAAATTCACACCTCTTACTTTCTGCATTCTTTCAAAAACTTTTTCAACTTCCTTATATCTAAAACCATCATAATACGGAGCCAATCCCATGACTTTATATTCATGAGAATCTCCAAGCATCCTCAAATAAATTGTCACGAATCTATAAATTCTTGCTAATTGAAATTGAGTATGAGAATAAGATTTAACTCTTTTTAAAATATTTTTTTTTTTTACATATTTTGAGATAGAACCACTTAAATAATCTCCAAATGCATCTGCAGTAAATACTAAGGAATTACGATGCCTTATGGGACTTCCAAAAAAAGCATATGCAGCATGACAGGTATGATGATCAACATGTTCAATAATTTTTTGATCAACTTTTAAATAATCACATATAATACTCTTGAAAAAATTAGATACAATCTTTGCATCTTTTGAACTCTGAAAAGGTTTTTTTTGATCATTTTGATCAATTTTATGTTTAAAATTTTTTCTTAGAAATGGGAAAATTTTTGCTTGTTTTGAATTAAAGGGATAACGTTTAAATTGAATTTTATCTTTTAAAAAATACAAAAAAGACCTTTTTTTATTTTCAATTAACTTTGGCTCCCAGTACAATTTCATCATTCTTAACTGGTCTTTAACATTAAGAGATGAGTAAAGGTTGACCAATGAAGCATACAAAGTGACTTCTGTTGAACAAATTAAAATTTTGTCTAATTCGTTGGCTTTAATTTTTCCATTTTCCAAGGCTGCTTTAATTGATTTTTTAGGAAACAATGAATCTGATTTTATTCTTGTAAATCTCTCTTCACTAGATGAAAATACAATCTCTCCATTTATCATTAGAGCACATCCAGAACTTTTTTCCAATTGAAGGGCTAGTACTTTCATTATATCAAATTAAATTTAATACCTTGAATATTTTTTTATATCTTTAATATTTTTTCTATAGTGGATGTAATCGTTAACTAAAATTTTGTAAAATCTTACTATAATTGTGAATCTAATTTTACTTGAAGAATTAAAACCACTTTTGTGGAATAAATTTGCGTAAGATGCAAGTACACTATTTGCCTTAACATTTATGTGAGATGATTTAAATTTTTTTAAAAACCTTTCCTTAATAAGAAATTGTTTGCTTGTGTATTTTCCTCCATTACTTTTTAAATATGAAACATTTTTATTTATAATGTGGCTCTTAGGTTTTACAATCAATGTACCATTTTTTTTTGTTGTATTAACTAAAGGTATCCAAAAAATTATCTCATTTTTTGAATTAGTGTGTAATTTTGAATAAGCTGAATCTTGATGCCACCCATAAGTATTTCTTTTATCACTTGGAACATCAATTCTTAAAACAGGATCTCTTACACCCAGATTTTCCTTATCTTCTTCAAGAATATCTGCTGCAAGTTTATTTAGTTCACTATCATAACAAAATTGATACATGGCACTTGATCTAGCAAATGAGTTATAAATCGCTGCAAAGATTTTTGGATTATCTTTCCTTAACTTAATTAATTGATTATTAAAATTAACATCTAGCCATTTGTTTTTATAGGAATCTGTAAATAAATTAGGACAATAAAACTTACAATAATTTTGAAAAGTATTAAATAAATCTATGCTATCTTTTTTGCTTAAATAATTTTTAAAAATGGAAAATCCCAAGACATCTAATTTATTTTTCATCTTTTATATCCTACAAAATAGTTCATACCAACACCACAAGTTCCCTTAAATAAATTTTTATTAATCCTCAATGTTTTTTCAATTTTCATAAATTTTATATTTTTTGTATCCTTCAAAGATAAAATATCATAAATTTTTTTTATCTCTTTAATAAAATTTAATACATAACTATTATCAATTAAATTTACTTTAAAACCTTTATTTATTTTATCAGACAATTCTAATAAATTTTTTGAAGAAAAATTTATTTTAGTTTTAGAGTCTATATCATTTACCTGTTCAACCACATTTTTAAGTGATTCTGAAATTAGTTTATAAGTTTTAAAAAAACTTTTTTGCTTAAAATTATAATTTGCAATACTAAATTCATGGATCGGGCTCAAATTTAAATCATTTACATTAACATCTTTAATGCCAGATTGTTTTTGTTGTTCATAATTAGGATTTATGAAATTTTGAATACTTTTCTCGTAATTTAAACTTGCAAAATCTAAAATTTTGTTTTTATTAAAAATTCTTTTTATATCTATGAAGGAGATACAATTAATTTTTGGATTAATATAAGTATCGAATATGACTTCATCTATAGTTCTTAATCCATATTTTTTTGACTCTGAAAGGTGTTTTGGAAATAATTTTTTTGCATTTTGAATTATTTCTTTTGTAGAATTACTAACCTCAAATAATATTGCTCTTTGCAGATTTCTTTGAAACCATCCCTCAGGTGTGCAAACTCCAAGAATTAAAAAACCACCTTTCTTAACGTATTTGCAGGCTAATTCAATATTTTTTTTTACATCATAAGTGTGATGAGCTACCCCATTTGAAACGACAATATCAAATTTTTTCCTAGTCCTAAATTTAAATAAATCTTTATTTATTATTTTAAATTTTTTTTTTGAGTAATTTTTAAAAAGTTTTTTAGCATTGTTAAAAGAATTTTTATTAAATTCTACCATTGTGCATCGAGCACCAAGATAATCAAATACAATTGTATTTTGACCAGAACCACATCCTAAATCCAATAAATCTGTATTTTGGAAGTTTTTTTTTGTTAATTTTAATTTTAATAAAAAATCTATTCTAGTATTGATTAACTTTTCAATTTTTTTTTTATTATTTAGATTTTTAACAAAAAAACTTGGGTTTTTATTTGAATAGACTTTATCTAATTCTTTTAATGTAATGTTTGATTGATTAATCATTTTTCCATTCTATCTTTATTATAGTCAGTTAAGATAAAATCATCTCCAGTACCCAACATATTGTTGAGTTTTGCAGTTTTATCATTTGTCCATGCTAGAACTTCCTCTGATTGATATAAAAAATCACAGTTTTTACAGTAATCAACCTCTTCATATTTGTTTAGAGTGTGCGCTTCTCTTAATTTTGTATACTTGTCTCCAAAATATACTTCTTCAAAAGATTGAGTATCTAAATGACCTAAAACACTTTTTGCCTCATTCGGTGGGCCTAAAGTTTGGCAACACGGAACAACTGATGCTGTTTTTCCATCAAGACCACCAGCTCTAACAGTTATCTCTGGAGCAAAGGGTCTTCCACAAGATGTCTTTTTTTTTACTTCTCTTGGATTTTTATTATCATAATTTCCACTCCAATTATGCATTCTCCAAATATATGATTTATCTGCCTTGACTTTTTCAATAATATTCTTTTTATACAAATCTATAATTTCTTTTTCTTTGTTATTGTCCAGAACTAAGTGGTAGGTACTTATTTCACAATTTGATTTACTTTCCCTAATATAATCTGACATTTCATCAATGTTTGATTTAATTAACTCAAAATTATCTATATTCATCCATTTTTTATATTGCTCCTTATCATAACCAATCATGCTAAATCTTACAAAATCAATGCCAGCATCAATTACATCTCTCATAAACTTCCCATTAAGCCGTGCACCATTACAATACATAAAACATTTAAGACCTCTTTTTTTTACTTCTTTAATATATTCTGGTAGATCTTTTGCCATAGTAGGCTCACCGCTTCCCTCGAGATTAATTTGTGGGGTTCCGAACTTTGGAACTATTTTATCTAAAACTTTTTTGAATGTATCTAAAGGCATTTTTCTTGTAAAATCTTTTCCTCTACCTGGGTCAGACTGTGGACACATTTGACAAGTATAATTACATCCACCAAAAACTTCTATTACAGCTCTTTGTAATTTTACATTTTTATCAAATTTACTAAATTCCCAAGGTATTTTTATATCTTTAGTATTGTAACTCATTTTTTATTTTTTTTTTGTTCCTCTAGCTCATTTTTTAATTCATCATACTCTTTCATTTTTCTAACCATAAAATTAAGTGTTAATTTAGTTTTTTGCCTAATACCCTTTGGAGTCAAAATGTAGGCGTAATTCATTTTTTTTGGATTTTTTTTGAAATTGTTAATTTTGACTAAGCCTTTTTTTTTTAAAGCCTGAATACAATAGTGCAATTTACCCAAACTAAAACCTAAAGATTTTGCCATTTCTCTCTGGGATCTATTAGGATTTTTTTGAATACTTCTTAAAACTTCAAAGTTATTTTTGTTAGAATTACTATCCATAAATACTCAGCTTTATATAGTTCAATTATTGAACAGTAAAGTATTTTATTTAATTTATAGTGCTTAAATAGTTCAATTATTGAACATAATAAATAAAATTTTAAATTTTTTTTGAGAAAATATGTAAATATCAGTCAAATGTTTAATATTAATTTTTGTGTAAAGTTTTATAAGGCACAACCAAAACTTTTTTATGAGGTTTTCTAGGATCTAACTTCATTTTATTTATCAATCTTATCAAATTATCTACGATTGGATATCCAGAAATAATTGCAGTTGCTAAACTCCCACTCATTCTGGGATTAATTTCTATGATTTTAATTTTACCTTTTTTATCAGTCATGCAATCACAATCATAAAGCCATGATAAATTGAAATTTTTTATAATCTTTTTACCTATATTCTGAATTTTTTTTTGATTTATTATTTCATGACCATCATTTGGCACTTGAGGGTTTAGTCTTTTTCTAGCTACAACATTTATAAGTTTGCCCTTAAAACTTAACATATCAATATCATAAGTTGGTGGAAATAATCTCTCTGATATGATCAATGGATATTTACCTATATATTTCCTTTTAATT
>CENU01202880.1_pt1 | contig 11719 bp, 10 predicted proteins | sample 361331 | NCBI WGS metagenome assembly CENU01 (sample SAMEA2619766, study PRJEB7988) | marine metagenome | isolation source: saline water (ENVO:00002010), including
TGTGGCGAATCGCCGCTAGCTATGCTGCTACTGGGTGTTGGGCTACTCAGATCACTAAGGCCGTCCTCTCCCGCCGTCGACGGTGCGCCATTTGGCCGCACTTCGCGAAGCACCCGATTCAATGTGCCGAATATAAAGTCTCGGACGCTTCGACTATCGCGAAAACGCACCTCATGCTTGGTTGGATGCACGTTTACGTCCACTTGCTCTGCGGGCACTTCCAGAAACAAAGCGAAGACCGCGTGACGGCCATGAAACATCACATCCTGGTATGCCTGACGAACCGCCTGGCTAACAAGCGGATCACGAATGGCTCGGCCATTGACGTAAAAGTACTGCTGATCGGTAAGCCGTCTATTCAAATGGGGCAAGCCTATCCAGCCCCAAACACGGTAGGCACCGCGAGATTCATCAATAGAAATGCTATGTTGAACAAAGTCATCGCTTAACACTGTCCCGAGCCGAGCTGGAATGTCATTAGCAACCAGATGCAAAGATTTTTTCGCTCGCGTCGCGCTATTAGCCTCGCGACTCTGCGTTAAGGTAAAGCCGACATCCATATGAGCAAGGCTCAACCGTCGAATAACTTGATCAATATGTTGGGTTTCAACCCGCTCTGATTTTAGGAATTTGCGGCGTGCCGGCGTGTTATAGAACAGGTCGCTCACCTCGACGGTTGTGCCAACCGGATGAGCCGCGGGCTGGTGATTGATTTGCTGGGCACCATGCACTTCGATTTGCCAACCAGTCTGCATCTCTAGTGTCGCTGACGTGACTTTAACTCTGGCTACCGAGGCCACACTCGCCAACGCCTCGCCGCGAAACCCTAAACTACTCACCTGCATCAAATCTTGCGCCGTGGCGACCTTACTCGTCGCGTGTCGTTCTACCGCCAAGGGCAAATCCTCTGCGTGAATTCCGTGTCCATTGTCGCGCACCCAAATTAAGTTCAAGCCACCGCCTTCGGTACGAATCTCAATCTGCTTGGCACCCGCATCCAAGCTGTTTTCAACCAACTCTTTGACGGTGGATGCCGGGCGTTCAACTACTTCCCCAGCCGCAATTTGATCGGCAAGAAAAGCGCTAAGGCGCTGCACGCGAGCTTTCTGCATTACGCATCCCTCGGAATAAAAAGAACTTGGCCTATTTTAATGCGGTCGTTGCGCAGTTTATTACGCCGCTTTAAAGCGGTAGCACTAACACCAAATTTAGAAGCAATTTCAGATAACGTATCACCGCGCGAGATGGTGTAACGAATTTCCTGACGGTTATCTGCCAGGATAGTCTGCGGCGGCGGATTCGCCCGCAAATAATCCGCTGCCCCTTCCGCAATAGCGATTGCCACTTTATCTTGATAAGACGCCTGCTTTAATCGACGTTCTTCATGCGGATTTGAGATAAACCCGGTTTCTACCAAAATAGATGGCATATCAGGAGATTTTAAAACCAGAAAAGCCGCCTGTTCAACGCTACGCTTATGCAACTTGGTTACACCACCTAAACGATTAAGCACAGATTCGCCAACCTGGATACTCTGGGAGCGATTACCGTCCATCGACAAATCCAGCAGTACGTGTGCCAAAACCGGATCCTTATCATCGAGACTCACATCACCTACGCCACCCAGCAGATCCGACTGATTGGCGCGTTCGGCCAGCCACTTAGCGGTTTCGCTACTAGCTCCTCGGTCAGACAAAGTATATACCGATGCCCCCGCGACCGAACGGTTGTCGAAAGCATCCGCATGAATGGAAACGAAAAGATCGGCTCGGCTTTCCCTCGCCAACTGAGTGCGTTTGCGATGCGCCAAATAATAGTCACCCTTGCGAATCAACACCGCCTCAAATCCTCGCATGTTGTTGATTGCTGCCGCTGTCTTCTTAGCGATCTGCAGCACCACCGTTTTTTCGCGAGTCTGCTTCGGCCCAGAAGCACCAGGATCCTCACCTCCGTGACCGGCATCAACTGCTATGACTACATTCCTATTACGGCGCTTTCGCTCTTCTGGTTTCTTTTTCGAATCGCGACTTGGCTGGGTCTTTGCGACTTTTTGCGGGGTTTTATCGAATAAATCAAAAACGATCCTGTGGCCGTAAGACGCAACCGGCTGCAAGGTGAAGTGTTTAGGATGAATCGGGCGCTGAGTTTCTATAACCAACCGATAAAAGCCCTTACGGGCCGCGCCACGAACACTCTCTACGCGCTGCTTACCGACAATCGCATCGTTAGGAGAGAATCCTGCCGCAGGGTCTATACCCCTAAGGTCAATGACCAGACGATTCGGTTTTTGCAGAATGAAATAGGTGTAACGAGTAGCGGCGCTGGTGTCTAGTACAACCCGTGTTGAATCGGGCGCTTCATGACTGCGTATTCCCTGTAAAGTTGCGGACCAACCTTGCAGGGGCAACAAGGCATAGCAAGAAACGAGCAAGCTAAAAATTAAGTAGATGGTTAGGCTCTTTAAGCTAGACAAAACTCACCCTTACACGCCGCTGAAACACTTCGGCTTGCTGTTGATCCAAAATTTCACTCGGAGCCGAATAAACTTCCAAATCAATAATACAGTTCGGTTGTGGCAACCAACCCATTCCTTTTTGCGGCCATTCAATCAATTTCAAACCGCTACCACTAAAGATCTCGTCAAACCCAACAAATTCCAGCTCTTCGGGAGAGTTTAGGCGATACAAGTCGAAATGATAAATATTTAATCCGTTTGATGAATAGGGTTCTAACAAGGTGTAAGTCGGGCTCTTGACCGCTCCCGCAAAGCCAAGATGGCGCAACAACCCACGCACGAGGGTTGTTTTGCCCGCGCCCAATTGCCCTTGCAAATAAACAACGATTTCTAGACCTGTGCGCGCTTCCATCAGCCCAAGCAGCTCCAACGCAAACGCTTCGGTAGCCGTTTGATCCGCTAATATTCTATCGAAGCTGGTTGCGCCTCTGATGAGCGTCATGTTGTCTGAATCATATTAGGATGAGTCGTATTGGCTATATCATTTTTTAGCGTCGCTTTACTCAAGCGGTGGCTATGAGAACGTTAGTTCACTGCAGAGCTTTATCAAAGGTTATGGTTGAGTAGACTGGGCAAGAACCGAACGACATCCGACGCCAAGACGCTTCGCTCAGCCAGCGCTTGTGCCGCCTTATCAGCCGCTGCACTGTGCAATAGCACCGCTGCAAGCAAAGCATCGGCGGCGACCTTATTAAGCTTCGGTCGTTCAGCGTTGTCGATCCGCAGTTCGGTCTGCGACCCCAGAACGGTGGAGATTGTATTAGAGATTTGGCTTGGTGTTGGTTCTTTTGAGTGCCATTGTGATGGCACGATTAGGGCCCCGCAAATTCCGCTGAGCACATCCCCCATGCCGCCGGTCGCCATCCAGGGGCCGCCGTGGCCGCATAGTTTGACGCCGTCGTCTGCAACAACCACCGTACCCGAACCTTTAAGCACCACCCACGCGCCGTACTGTTGGAAGATGCGCTGCGCAGCACTAATACGATCCGCTTCGACTGCTCGGCTGTTGGTACCTAATAACACAGCCGCTTCACCCGTATGAGGCGTCAGCACTGTCGGTGCCGAACGATCCCGTATCGCTTTCTGTATCTGTTCATCGCGACTAGTCCAATAGAGGGCGTCACCGTCCAGGATGATTGGGCAAGCAGCCCGCACAGCCTGTGTTAGCAAATTATGTCCCCAAACACTGCGCCCCAGACCGGGACCAACGACGATGGCATGAACCTTACTACTCGTCTCGCTATCGGTAATCTCTGCAGCGACGTTTTCGGACGGTAATAACATCGCTTCTGGCAGTCTCGCCAATAAGCCGGCGCGGTGCTCGTTACGGGTAACGACGGATACCAATCCCGCGCCGGAACGTAGACACGCTTCCGCCGCTAAAGTGATCGCGCCGCCCATGCCCAAATCGCCGCCAAACAGTAACACTCTGCCACGCTGGTATTTGTGCGCCGTCACAGACAAAGCAGGCAAACGCCGCGCCCGCCAGTGGTGTAGGTGAGTCGTGGCAGGATACTGTTGACGCACTGCAGAAACCGCCAAATCATCGCAAATCACTCGGCCCGCAAATGCCTTGCCGATTCCCGTGTGTAACCCCACCTTTTGAGTGATAAACGTCAACGTCACGTCCGCTTGGACTGCAACGGATCCAAAGCCAGTGTCGACCTCAACGCCAGTAGGCATATCCAACGCCAAGACTGGACAGGCTTGTGCGTTAATCCAGTTCACGATGTCGATCAGAGGCTCGGCAAGCGGATGACGAAACCCGATGCCCAGAATTGCGTCGACGATCAAGTCTGGTTCTAATTCGTCGAGAGCTTCGCGAGAGGCTATTTTACAAAGACTTTTCGGCAACCCGATGTGCTCGCGGAAAAAAACATTCGCAGCCAGTGCATCGCCAGTTAACTCGGACTCCAAGACCGCCGGCACCACAACGACGGCAATGCCCACTTCGGCAAGCAATGCTGCCAATAAGTATCCGTCTCCGGCGTTATTGCCCTTACCACAAAGTATGCTTACCGATGCAAGCGGCGACCATTCTCGCAAAATCAAATCTCGGGCTGCTAGCGCGGCGCGGCGCATGAGTTCGAATCCTTCGAGTCCCATTCCACCTGCTGCAACATCGCGCATGGCGGCGGCATCGACTAAGCGAGTCACGGCTGCGTCGTATAACGGTATTGGTAAAGGCGATGTTAGCGCCTCGCGGGCAGTGTCGGGATCGTTGGCGGTCATTGTGTATCCAGGTGAATCCTCTATGCGAGTGTGCCACAGTATACTGCAGGCATCGGAACGCCTCGCACACTGAGATTGCATGACCAAAACACCTTCAGCATCGCAACAAGCCAATCTCGACAAGGAAACCATCGCTGGGTGGGCCAGGTCATTGGGCTTTCAGGCCATTGGTATCACTGATCTCGATTTAAGCGAGCACGAACCGGCGTTCCGCGAATGGCTGGCGGAGGGCTTCGCCGGCGAAATGAGCTACCTGCATCGCAACCTTGATAAACGTTTGCAGCCACAATTATTAGAGCCTTACACCTGCCGCATCATTTCCGCGCGGATGAACTATCTACCTGCAGACACCCAACCACTTGAAGTCCTTGAGAATTCGGAACTTGCTTACGTTTCGCGTTATGCGCTTGGGCGCGACTATCACAAGGTACTGCGGCGGCGATTGGCGCAACTCGCGCAGCGTATCAATTCGCTTTGGCCAAATCATCAATACCGTGCGTTTACTGATTCGGCGCCTGTATTGGAAAAGGCTCTGGGCCTTAAAGCGGGGTTAGGTTGGATCGGAAAAAATACCCTGCTCATTGATCCCGACGACGGCAGTTGGTTTTTTCTAGGCGAGATTTACACCAACGCGCCGCTCCCAATTGATCAGCCACTCGACCAAGATCACTGCGGCAAGTGCAGTGCCTGCATAACCGTTTGCCCGACCGATGCGATTGTCGCACCTGGCAAACTGGACGCACGCAAATGCATTTCATATTTAACGATCGAGCATAAAGATGCCATTCCGGAAGCACTGCGAGCACCGATTGGTAATCGCGTTTTTGGCTGTGACGACTGCCAGCTGTTTTGCCCATGGAATCGCGAGGCACCCAGTACCGAAGAAACCGACTTTGCGCCTCGTCACGGCCTAGCAAACGCGCAGCTTGTAGATCTAATGGCTTGGACCGAAGTCGAATTTCTAAAGAAAACGGAAGGCTCAGCGATGCGCCGAGTAGGGTATGTACAGTGGCAGCGCAATTTGGCGGTCGCGCTGGGGAACGGACCAGCAACAGCGGCGAGCAAGCAGGCACTCAGCAATCAGCTCGGCAAGACAGATGCGATGGTAGATGAACACATCCGTTGGGCATTAACTCAGCTGGCTTTAAAAGAAGCCGATGCGAGTTAATGGATGCAGCTTTAAAACACGAAGCAAGGAGCAAGGTCACCGACCCGTCAAACTGAGCTTGCATGGAGAACGCAAGCCTCAGCACGCGCGTGCCGCGAATAGTTCGATAACTAAACTGGGCCTTCTGGGCGTTGAAAAAAAGCATCTCGGTAATAGCGCAGCTCTTCTATCGACTCACGAATGTCCGAAAGAGCCGTATGGGCACCCTTTTTCACCACTCCTTTGGCAACCTTCGGATACCATCTTTTTGCTAGCTCTTTGACGGTACTTACGTCGATTAATCGATAGTGCAGGAACTGCTCGAGCGTGGGCATGTACGCGGCTAGAAAACGCCGATCCTGCCAAATGGAGTTACCGCAGAGCGGCGCTGTATCCGCCGCCACGTGTTGTTCAATAAAAGCCAGGGTGCAGGCTTCCGCTTCACGCTCGGTTACGCCCTCAGCAGCTATTCTTTCTAACAGACCCGATGCCGAATGGTGGGTCTGATTCCATTCATCCATTCCCGCCAGCAAAGCCTCAGGCTGCTGAACCGCCATAACCGGGCCCTCAGCGATCAGATTGAGATCACCATCAGTAATAATTGTCGCTATTTCAATAATTCGATCGTGTAGAGGATTCAAACCCGTCATCTCTAAATCGATCCAGACCAAGGGTGATGTCACATCGCTCTCCTAATATTCCTTGTCTAAGTCATCCGTATCGCGCTGGTGACGCCGGCGTTATCTTTATCGAATCAGCCGATATCAATCGTCTACCTATGCGGGCGCTGTACGACCAAGCGGTGCTATCATTATGCCATTCAATCAGCCGAGAAACCCCGTGGACGCCGCTAAATCCTCTCTACTCCTAGAGCCTGAGTCTTTTGATCAGGCCGATCTAATGCCAATGCAGCTAATTCAGGTGACTTCGCGCGGCGTATACAATCAGGCTCACATAGAAGGCGCATTATTAGTTGAGCCTCAGGAGTTAGTCTGCGGGATTCAGCCAGCCACGGGCAAGCTCGCGACCGCGGCACAACTAACCCAGCTTCTCAACCGAATTAGTTACGACCCGTCCGTCACTTATGTGGCCTATGATGATGAAGGCGGTGGTTGGGCTGGTCGTTTCTTATGGACCTTGGATATGCTGGGGCACCATACATGGGGTTACCTCAATGGCGGCTTACACGCATGGGTGCACGCTGGTCGGCCGCTTGCCGACAGCACATTTAGCGCGGGGCCAGTCACAGCAAAGGCAGTTGAATTCCAGATAAACGATGCGCCAAGAGCACGCTTGGAAGAAGTGCTCAGCGCGATTGACGACCCGGATCAGATTATTTGGGATGCGCGCTCTCGGGAAGAGTATCTCGGCTATCGCAGCGGTTCACAGAGGGCTGGACACATCCCCGGTGCTGTCAATGTTGACTGGTTATTACTGCAAGACCCGTCGCGGCAATACCGCCTCGCAGAAGGCTTAGGGGAGACCCTCGAAACACTTGGCATCAGCGCAGACAAACGTGTCATAACACACTGCCAAACTCATCATCGCTCGGCCTTAGCCTATATGGTTGGGAGATTGCTTGGCCTCGACATCCGCGCATATGACGGCTCGTGGTCGGAGTGGGGCAACCATCCTGACACGCCGGTTAGCCGTTAACATCCACTCCACTGCGCCTGGCAATCAATGCGATAAACGAACTATGACGACACCTTTTTTGACCTTACAGAAACTGTTACCCCAACACTTGCTTTCGCGCGCGGTCGGCAAGCTTGCCGAGAGTGAATACCAATGGATAAAGTCGTCCTTTATAAGCGCTTTCGCAAACCACTACGGCATATCGCTGGACGAGGCCGCTCGCAAAAATCGAGACGATTACGTCTCGTTTAACGATTTTTTTACACGTGAGCTGGCCGAAGGCGTGCGCCCCTTGCCAACCTCAGAAACCGCAATTGCCTGCCCGGTAGACGGCACCATCAGTCAATGCGGTCGCATAGAAGCCGATAGCCTAATCCAGGCAAAAGGGCATAGATATCAGCTCGCCGACCTGGCTCCCAATGTTCATGAGGGCTTTGCTGGCGGTTCGTTTTGCACGATTTATCTTGCGCCAAACGACTACCACAGGATTCATTTACCTTTCAGCGGTGAATTGACTCAAACTGTTGCAGTGCCGGGGGAGTTGTTTTCCGTCAATGGCATCACGGAAGCCAACATCAATGGACTGTTCTGCCGTAACGAGCGCCTGGTCTGCCGTTTTGAAACTACCTTCGGCCCAATGTTAGTCATTCTAGTAGGCGCTCTAATTGTCGCCTCAATCGCCACGGTCTGGCCAGGGCCGACGTCCCCTTACCAACACCTCACCACCAGCCAACACGATCATAGTATGCAAAGAGGTGACGAGATCGGCCGATTTCTATTGGGCTCGACGGTGATTTGCTGTTTTCCAGCGAAAAGAGTGACGTTAGAAGCAGGCCTGGCAACTGGACAGAAAGTAAAAGTCGGTACGCCGTTGGCCGAGGCTAACCCGGTGCTTTAAATGCGGTCGAGTCTGAAAGCTAACACGGCATCCAGACTAGTTTCCCCCAACGCCAGCATGAGTAATCGGTCAACACCTAACGCAACCCCGGCGCAATCCGGCAAGCCGTGTTCCAAAGCCTGTATAAAGCATTCGTCGACCAATACATCGGAACGATCCAGTTGAGCACGTCTGTCGCGATCTGCCTGGAAGCGTCGACGATGCTCCGCAGCAGACTGTAATTCCCAATAACCATTGGCTATCTCGACCCCATCGATGACCAGCTCAAATCGAGCCGCCACGTCCTCGTGGCCAGGTCGCAGACGGGCCAGCGCAGCTTGGTCTGCCGGGTAATCGGTGATAAAAAATCTACCCTGCCCCAATCGCTCGATGGCTGCTACGAACTTTAGATCTATCTCATCGCGCTCAAGCTTCAGGGCATCGACACCACCGAGCAATTCGCTATAAGTGAGCGAGGTATAGCTACCTCTACCCAAAACATCATCCACCAATTCCGCTACTTCCTGCATGAGTTGCCTGTCGTCAAACCCTAGCCGATACCACTCCAATAACGTGAACTCGCTATTGTGCAGGCGGCCACTCTCCTCGTGTCGAAAAGCGGGACCAAGTTGGTAAATCGAGGCAGCGCCGGCCGCAAGCAAGCGCTTCATATAATACTCAGGGGAAGTCTGCAGAAAGCCGTAAGGATGAACCGCGATGCTTTCTACTTCGGCGTCAGTGACCGTGCGCGCGCCAAGCATCGGGGTTTGAACCTCCACCACGTCACGCGCCGCGAAGAATGCGCGTATCTGGCCTAAGCAACGGCTCCGCTCACGCAAAGCCGCAAGCGATGCAGAAGGCCGCCAGGTTAACATCAGCTTTTCGCGCGCGAGACGTACTCTCCTGTACGCGTATCAACCTTCAAAACATCACCGATATTAATGAACAGTGGCACCCCTTTAACAGTTGCACCGGTAGAAAGGGTTGCCGGTTTGGTACCACCATTAGCCGTATCACCCTTCAATCCTGGATCGGTATCAGTGACTTCAAGTTCAACAAAATTCGGCGGGCTCACAGCGATCGGATCATCGTTCCACAATGTCACCTGGTAGACATCCTGTTCTTTCAGCCAATCCTTGCAGTCCGCTACCGCCGCCGCCGCGGCCGCGATCTGCTCATACGACCCATCTGTCTTCATGAAGTGCCAGAACTCTCCATCTTCGTAGAGATATTCCATATCCAGGTCCATTACATCCGCCGCATCCAGCGATTCACCCGACTTGAAAGTGCGCTCCCATACACGGCCGTTTTTCAGATTACGAAGTTTGACGCGGTTGAAGGCTTGCCCCTTCCCGGGTTTTACGAACTCATTTTCCAAAATAGAGCATGGATCGCCGTCGAGCATTACTTTCATGCCTGAGCGAAATTCATTGGTAGAATAACTGGCCATATCGTCCCAGAATTTGTGATTGAGAGCGCTATGATAACCTCGATTGATACCCCTTGGGAGCCTGACCTTTGGCAACGCGCACTGGCGGATGCATATCGCGAGCCACAGATGCTACTTGATGACTTAGGACTCAGCGCTCAGAGCGATCTCCTAGGTATCGATAAATACGCAACGTTTAAGACCTTAGTGCCAAAAGGTTTTGCGGCGCGGATGCAAGCGGGTAAAGCGGATGACCCACTGCTGCGACAAGTGCTGCCCATCGCAGAAGAAAAAGTAATAAAAGATGGTTTCATAGCTGATCCGCTCGGTGAAACCGATACGCAGCTGGCATTGCAGCGTGCTCCGGGCTTACTGCAAAAATATGCGGGACGGGCGTTACTGCTGACTACTCCCGCCTGTGCTATCAACTGCCGCTACTGTTTCAGACGGCACTTCCCATACGCGGGACACAGACCCAAGGATCAAAGCCTCGCACTTACCACGCTCGCCAAAGACGAGAGTATCCATGAGATCATTTTATCCGGCGGTGACCCGTTACTGCTTGACGAACGACAACTGGGCAAGCTGCTCGAGCAGATAAGCGCCATAAAACACATCAAGCGAATCCGCTTCCACAGTAGAATTCCTATCGTATTGCCCGAACGAGTTAGCACCGATTTAATCAGCCTCCTGGGGCAGGTTGATCAGCAAATCGTTATGGTTGTGCACTGTAACCACGCCCAGGAATTAGACGCGACTACTGCCCGAGCGCTGCTGGCGCTGCGGCAGGTGGGCGTAAGCACGTTAAATCAGACTGTGCTCTTAAAAGGGATAAATGATTCCGCACAGACACTCGGCGATTTATCGGAGCGTCTGTTTGAACAAGGTGTGCTGCCTTACTACTTGCACATGCCTGACAAAGTTGCGGGCACCCATCACTTTTATATCGATGATGCGACCGCCTTACCGATCTATCGCGACCTACAAAAACGTTTGTCCGGTTACCTGGTGCCGAGATTAGTGCGCGAACGACCCGGCGGCTACGCGAAGGAACTGGTGACGGCGGAACCCATTACGCTTATCAATTCATCCAGTCTGTAAGCCAATCCTTCGGCCTGACGACAGATCCATCGAAAAACGAAAAAGATGAGCACTCCGCGATGCTTAGCCGTGCAGAGCTTGCTCGATATCAGCGTCGGTGAATCCCATCAAATAGAGAATCGCGTCCAAACCAAAATTCGAGATTAAGTGATTCGCCTGTTCGCGAACCAGCGCCTTCGCGTTATAAGCTACCCCAAGGCCAGCTTTTTTAAGCATGGGTAAATCATTAGCCCCGTCGCCCACAGCGATGGTTTGTGACAGCCTAATGCCCTCGGCTGCTGCGACCGATTCCAGCAACTCCGCCTTGCGCTCCGCATCAACAATCTCGCCGCTGATTTCTCCCGTCATCACCCCATTCTCAATGACCAGATTGTTCGCAAACACATGATGCAAACCGAGTTGTGCCTGCAAATAGTCGCCAACATATTGAAACCCGCCGGAAATCACGACGACGGTATAGCCGAAGTTCTTTAGGACTTTGATAAGGCGGTCCGCGCCAGGATTAAGCGCAACGCTACTGGCCACCTCGTGCAGCGTGGATTCGGGCAGACCTTTGAGCAGCTTGGCGCGCCTGCGAAAACTTTCCTTAAAATCGATTTCACCAACCATGGCGGCGGTGGTGATCGCTACGACCTGATCTCCCACACCGTGGCGCTTAGCCAGTTCGTCCATTACTTCTACGGCGATTAGGGTGGAATCCATGTCGAGCGCTACTAGGCGACGGTTACGACGAAACACGTTGTCCACCTGAACACTAAAATCAAATCCCAAGTCATCGGCCTG
>CENU01204591.1_pt1 | contig 11678 bp, 9 predicted proteins | sample 361331 | NCBI WGS metagenome assembly CENU01 (sample SAMEA2619766, study PRJEB7988) | marine metagenome | isolation source: saline water (ENVO:00002010), including
CCCCCCTAATGAAGGCGCATATCATAATGTAGTGAGGCTACAAAATCAATGAAATTGAATAGATTTGGTGCGTATATTTTTATTATTATTTACTTTAAATATAATACATATACTATTGATTTTATTTGTATTATTTAATTTTATTTTCAAGTTAGTTTAACTACATAAATGCTTTTTTAATAGTTAGTATGGAAAGACATAGTGCTGATCAATAGGTACATTGTTATTTGTAACGTTATTTAAACTATCCCTATTCTTAGTTTGCACCCATAATCGACGTGGCTTATCGATAATTAATCGCTGGTATGCGGCTTTAATTTCACTGACTGATATTGCACGTATAGCTTCAGCCAGTTTTTTGCGAAAATCAAAGTTTTCATAACCTAATTCCAGGGATTGAAGATGCCGAGCATTGAGCTCATATAAGTTATCTGGCGTCTTTTCTATATTAACTAGAAGAGCATTCTTATGCCTATCAAGTGCTTCAGCATCAATAGCCGCAACTTGTTGGCTAAAATTTTGATTAAAATCACTAAATTCATTTTTCAACACTTGCTCTGAGGCAACTGGCGACTGTGCAATTAGACAAATACCGGGCACTCTATTTATCGGCATAGCAAAGGCTGAAACAACGTATCCCAGTTGCTTTTGTGTTCGCATCTCATTGTAAAATGGTGCTGATATTATCTGTGACAACAAACCTACAGTGGCTCTTTCACGAATACTGTCGTTATCACCCTGTATATACTCAACCAATACAGCATCGTTATGATCAACTTTTATTTCACGACTAACATCATAGGAGCCTAGCTTGGCTACTTTCGTTGAAATAGCAGTATCTGCAAAATTAAGCACTTCTAACTGCTTAATAATACTTACAAGTGAATTCTGATCATGATTGCCCGCCACTAAAACTCGAGCATTGAATACTGATACAAAATCTTTAGAAAACATCTTTAATTGTTCCATATCAATATTCTCCATGGCCTGAGCTTGATCAGTGGGTGACCACCTACCCTCTAAAACAGTATAGAAAAAAGACAGCACTTGTCTAAAGGGATAGTCTCGCTTAGCGTTATTTTTTTGCCTTATTAATTGTTGCTTTATTAACTCAAATCGATCTTGATCCCATTGTGGTTTTGCTACTGCATGTATTAGCTTGTGCAATAATATTTCTTGCTTGTCTGAATAACCACTTATAGCAATAGATAGTCCCTGTTCGCTTGCAGAAATATTGTAATCAAGTCCCGCCATAAGTGCTGGATACAGCTCTTCATTAAGTTGATTAGAAATATAAGCGGCATAAAGCTTAGCCGCAGATAAATCGTTTAAACTTTGGCTTTGTTTGCTGTTAAGCAAAACAATAATCTGGGCCTTAGGTGTTTGAAAGTCAGTATGCTGAAGGTGCCAGACTTGAAGACCAGGTTTTTTTTCATAAAGCACAGGCTGAGGGTAGGATTTAGTATTAATTAATACTAAATCTTCAGGTATAAATGGGTTCGACGGGGACAAGCTTAGCTTAAACTCTGATATGCCTGTTTTAATTCGATCAATATATTCACTATCAAGAGTCTTAGATAAATAAGGTGTCTGATAATACTGAGAATTATTCTCTACCCGCGCCTTGGAAGAGGTAATAAACATCAACATGTTTGAGGGAGTTAATCTTGATGCAATAGCTTCAATAATTTCTCTATCAAACTGACTTGTAACATAGGATGCACGAAGTATATCGCCATCTTTATGATGGTGCATTTTTCTAGCAATGCCTGTTGCATAGGTAGCTGGATCTTGCTTTTCAGTATATCTAAATGCTATTTCAGACATTTTGGCATACTCTTTCTGGCGCCAACTCTCTATACCTTTATGCTTGATCAACGCTATCCATGCAAAAAGCTCTACCAAAATTTGATCACGAGACTCATAACCCTCTGGCGTTAACCCTATATCAACTGAAAACAAGCCAGCACCCCTGTCTTCAAGAACTGTGCCGGCAGAAAGGCTATCGGCCCACCCTTTTGCTTTTAGGGCCTGTAAAAGACTCCCTTGGCCCTCATAGCCAATCATTGATGCTAAGTACTGTGCAGGTTTTGATTGCCAATAATTATTTAACTTAGGGATTTCAAATAACAATCCAAGTTCTCTAGTATCTTTTAAAGGCTGTATATTAACCTGCATAGGGAGCGCTGAAAGGTCAACATAACTAGCCTCATAGGGCTGTATAGACACTTTCTTATCTTTGATTGATGAAAATCTTTGTCGAACAATTTTTTCTAATTGGTCAAGAGACTCTTTACCTAACACAGCCAGTGTCATTAGATTAGCTGAATAGTATTTATTGTAAAAATCTATTAATTCAGCGCGAACATTAGACCGCTCATTGTCACCTAATGTCTCTAAACTTCCGACATTAAATTTTGATAGAGGATGGTTGGGATTCGCTATTTCTCTTAAAACATCCCACTGCCTTCTGCCATCATTTTTATATTTTAATTGGTACTCAGATTCAACGGCATTGCGCTCTCTTTCGACGTAATTGGCATCAAAAAGTGGGTCTGTAAAAAATGGTGCGAACCTATCCAAGGCATCTGCCAAGTACTCAGCATTTATATCAAAAAAGTAATTAGTATACTCAAGACCAGTGCTGGCATTGTGCCTTCCACCATGCTCACTGATAAAAGTTTGATAGGCATCTGCCTTTGGAAACTGCTTTGTCCCAAGAAATAACATATGCTCCAAAAAATGCGCTAAACCTTGTCGCTTTTGCGGATTCTGGTAACTTCCCACATACAGATCTAATGCCGCCGCTGCCTTATCAGTTTCAGGATCAGAGATCAGTAATACATCTAAATTATTAGGCAGCCTTATACGCTGATATTGACGTTTATCATTGGCGCTTTTAACAATTGAATCAGACTGAGCTCCAAGATCGGATATAACTGCTTTTGGAGTGCAAGAAACGCAGACTAGTAGACTAATAATTAAAGCCAAAGCACCAGGTATATTAGGGCAAGAAAATATGCGCAATGCCTTATTATTCATAACTATCCTAAACTGGCGTTTGTGATTGAATCTTAGTCTGGCTCTAATATTGTTCTTGGCCAAGCGTTGTAAATGGCCTTGACCAGGGTAGCCAGAGGAATTGCAAAGAACAGCCCCCAAAAACCCCATATTCCACCAAATATAAGAACTGCAACAACTATAGCTACTGGGTGAAGATTAACCACCTCAGAAAACAAAAGCGGCACCAACACATTACCGTCAATAATTTGAATAATTGTATAAAGCCCCAGTAGCCAGAAAAAATCATTTGTTACTCCCCACTGTAGGTACCCTACCAACAGCACTGGGATAGTTACCAAAGTGGCGCCTATATAAGGAATGAGTACAGATAGCCCCACAAGGGATGCCAGAAGTGCGGCATATTTTAGGTCTAGAAATACAAATGTGATAAAAGAAACTAACCCGACAATTAAGATCTCTATAGCTTTACCGCGTATATAGTTGGCAAATTGAATATCCATCTCATCCCAAATAACTGTCATTACACGACGTTCTTTTGGAAGCATATTAGAGATAAAATTTAACAGTATTTCTTTATCTTTCAGCATAAAGAAAACCAGTAATGGCACCAAAAAGAGATAAATCATAATAGCCAGTAAACTGGGAAAACTACTTATTGAAAGGCTTAATAGCTGCTCGGCAAGATTTGCTATCTCTTGTGAAACGCGAGTTACAACAAGTTGTATTTGCTCTGGGCCAATATACTCTGATGCCCTTTCAGGCAATGAGCTCAACAATTTTTTTAATTGTCCCACCATATTGGGCAGTTCTTTTAAAAGCAGTGAAGTTTGCCTTCCCACTATAGGAATTAAAACCACCAACACGGTGATAAAAGTCACCAAAAAAAGTATGTAGGTTGAAAGTACCGCGACTATTTTTGACAGACCGTAGTTTTGTAGGGCATTCACCACGCCCTGCAATAAGAATGCAAAGATTAATGCAGCAATGACTGGGCCTAAAACATCACCTAGGGTTGCGACAATAATAATGGAGGCCACAAGAAAAACACTTAAAAGAACAGCTTCTTCTGTGCCAAAGTACTGCGCCACCCATCTTTGTAATACCTTCTTCATAACTACTCCATAATTAAATTAGAAGTTTATATTGCCAAAATGTCTTATTATAAGCGGATCATACAGATATCCCAGATGAAACCAATCTGTTTTTTTTCTGTCAAAATTGGGCTGTAGCAAGCTTTTAATTCAACCAATAGTCATTTAAATAGATAGTCCATGTTAAATCAGTTAGCACAGCTACAAAAAAAATCATGCTTAACGAAAGCGCATCTTGTAATGCTGCTATGGGCTGCTAGTTTTAATGGTATCGCTGCCGACATTAATCTACCAATGCTTGGGGATAGTAGCTCTGGAATAGTATCAAAAAATCAAGAATTCAAGCTTGGTAAATCATGGCTGCAAGCATTTAGACGGCAAGTCGAGCGACACGATGACCCTCTTTTACAGGCTTACTTAGAACAGCTAACTTTTGACTTGGTAATCCATAGTGAACTTGAAGATACTCGGCTTACCTTAGTTTTAGTTAACAATCCCAATATCAATGCCTTTGCAGTACCAGGAGGAATAATAGGTATCAATACTGGGATATTTACTTACGCGGACAATGAGGATCAACTGGCCTCAATTATTAGCCACGAGATCGCTCATTTAAGTCAACGACATTTCGCAAGGGGATTGGAAGCAAGACGGAGTTCAGCAAACATTAACCTAGCGGGTCTATTAGCAACCTTAATAGTTAGCTCAAAATCTGGAACAGATGCAGGTATTGCTGCCCTTTCAGCAAGCCAAGCCCTGGCTATAGACCAACAGCTTCGCTATAGCAGAAATAATGAAAAAGAAGCCGATCGACAGGGTTTAAAAATCATGAAGAAGTCAGGCAGAGATCCTGGTGCAGCAGCAGAAATGCTAGAAAAAATGATGGCTTTAACACGATATAGCGGCAGTCGTTTACCCGAGTTTCTTCTAACGCATCCGATCACAGAGCGACGTGTAGCTGACACTCGATCGAGGACTTTAGAATATAAAAATCATCATTATCCAGATAATTCTGATTTCTATATCATGAAAGCAAGAACTCAAGTATTACATCAGGACAATCCAAAATACTCTATAAAATTTTTTCGCCAAAAATTAAAGGAAAATAGTTTAAATGATGATGCATATCGCTATGGACTTGCCATAGCAAACTCAAAGGCTGGCAATTATGATCAGGCTATAGAAGACTTATCTGGCCTTTTAAAGAAAAAGCCATTTTATGCGCCTTATATCTATACAAATATAGAAATAGATATTGCTGCCGGAAATTATAAAAGCGCATTACAAAAGCTTAAATATCAATTAACGCTTAATCAAAATAATTATCCATTACATATACTTCAAGCAGATGCACTATGGAGATCACACCAATATGAGGCATCTGCAAAGGTTTTAACAAGACTCAGCAGAAAGCGCCCCGAAGATCCGAGTATTTGGTATCAACTGGCAGAAGTAAGGGGTCTTGCGGGTGATATTTCTGGCGTTCACAAAGCCAGAGCAGAATATTTTATTTTGATTGGCGCATTAGAAAATGCAAAGAGACAATTGAATTTTGCTAAAAAGCTATTACAAAAGGATGTTAAAGGATTGGCAATAGTGGAGCAGCGTATGGTTGACATTGTAGCTATGGAAAAAAACCTACAAAAACTCTAGCTACTTAACTTAAACGTCATCATGCGATCGAGCGCAATGGTGGCAAGTTTTGCCACGTCACTATCAACAATGACCTCACCACTACCCTGCTCTAAACACTGTAAGAGGTTTTGTAAACTATTCATTCCCATCCACGGACAGTTAGCACAGCTTCTGCAGGTAGCACCACTACCTCCTGTGGGGGCTATTATTAATTCTTTTTCTGGGACTGCCTGCTGCATTTTATAAAAAATGCCTTGATCGGTGGCAACGATTAAACGCTGGTGCGGTAAATTTTTAGCCGCAGATATCAACTGTGATGTTGAGCCAACCACATCCGCTATTTCGACAACAGACTGGGGTGACTCAGGATGAACTAAAATCGCACAGTCTTTATAAATCTGTTTAAGATCCGTTATGCCTTTAGCTTTAAATTCTTCATGGACAATACAGCTTCCGTTCCACATTATCATATCTGCACCGGTTTTCTGTTCTACATAGGCGCCAAGATACTTATCTGGTGCCCAGATAATCTTTTCTCCAAGAGAATCCAAGTGGTCAACAACATCAACCGCTATACTCGAGGTAACGACCCAGTCAGCGCGTGCTTTCACTTGGGCAGAGGTGTTGGCATAAACCACCACAGTGCGTTCTGGATGTTTATCACAAAATTCTGTGAATTCATCCGCTGGGCAACCTACATCTAATGAACAGGTTGCTTCTAGAGTTGGCATTAATACGGTTTTGTTTGGCGTGAGAATTTTTGCTGTCTCACCCATAAATTTAACACCGGCGACAATAAGTGTATCTGCGCTATGCTTGCTACCAAAACGTGCCATTTCCAATGAATCCGCAACGATACCACCGGTTTCTTCAGCTAATGCCTGAATAAGCGGATCTGTGTAGTAATGAGCAACGATAACTGCATTTTTTTCGACCAAAAGCTTCTTTATTTGCTGACAAACTTCATTAATCTGGTCAGCGGATAATGGCTCATCAAATGAAACCTTGTTCAGATATTCCTGAACAACCGGATTAAGATCATCGCTTTTGGTTGAATTTAAGCCTTGGCGCATAAGAATTGAAAACTTATACGGTTGTTAACCAGTAAATAATACCAGCCACTAAGATTAATACCACGGCAACAGCTGCCAATGCATCAGCCATTCCATCCCCATCGTCTTGATTATTTAAGCTACTCATTTAAATTATCCTGTAAGGTTATTTTCCTAGACTATAAACTAGACTGTAAAAGGCACCAGTTTAATTTTCGGCATTCTAACAAGCATTTTACAAGCTGTCTTGCCAAAACATAATACTAATTAATAATTTAACTTTATTCCTATTAATTTGGCCCTTATAGGGAAATAGTAATATAAAAGCAGTCTCTCAATCTGTATCATTGGAACCTTTCAATAATAAAAGACGTAACCGTAGCCAATAGATGTATAAATACGATAATTATGATCATAAAATTGTAAACGAGCGAGTTGAGCAATTTAGAGATCAAACTCAGCGCTATCTTGCCGGAGAAATTGCCGACGAAGAGTTCCTTCCTTTGCGACTACAAAATGGGCTGTATGTTCAACGTTTAGCTCCAATGCTCAGAATCGCTGTTCCCTACGGAATGCTTTCTAGTCGTCAAGTAAGAAAACTTGCCCATATTTCACGGGTCTTTGACAAAGGTTACGTCCATATTACGACGCGACAAAATGTTCAGCTTAATTGGCCTGCCCTTGAAGAAGTCCCGGATATTTTGGCAGAACTGGCTGAAGTTGAAATGCATGCCATTCAAACCAGTGGTAACTGTATTCGTAACACAACCACCGATCAATTTGCTGGCGTTGCTGAAGATGAAATTGAAGACCCTCGACCATGGTGTGAACTAATACGTCAGTGGTCAACTCTTCATCCCGAGTTCGCTTTTTTACCACGCAAGTTCAAGATTGCCGTATGCGGCTCAACTGAAGATCGCGCAGCCTTCTTACTCCATGACATCGGCTTACAGCTGGTTAAAAACGATAATAGAGAGCTTGGTTTTGAAGTGTTTGTCGGTGGTGGCTTAGGCCGAACCCCCATTATCGGCTCATCCATACGAAAGTTTTTACCTAAACAGCACCTTTTATCCTATTTAGATGCAATCGTTCGTGTTTACAATCGCTATGGTAATCGTGACAACAAATATAAAGCGCGTATTAAAATATTGGTTAAGGCTTGGACTCCTGAAGTTTTTGCTCAGCGAGTCGAAGCAGAATGGAAGCATTTAAAAGATGGACCCTCCACCCTAACAAATAGTGAAATTTCTAGAGTTAAAAGCTTCTTTCCTTCGCCTGATTACAAAGATATCAATGGATCGGAATCAGCTGATAAAGTGGCCGAAATTGCCGCTGATAATATTGCCTTTAAACGTTGGCTAGATAGAAATACACAGCCACAGAAACAATCGGGTTATAGGTCAGTAACGCTGTCCTTAAAGCCTGCAGGTGTTGCTCCTGGCGATGTTACCGACAAACAACTTGAGACTATTGCTGATTTGGCTGATCGCTTTTCGTTTGGTGAATTAAGAGCTACTCACAATCAAAATATAGTGCTTACGGATGTTATAGAATCTGACCTAATGGAACTTTGGCAACAGGCTAAAGAGTCAGCTTTGGCAACGCCAACCATTGGCACTATTAACGATATGATTTGTTGCCCAGGTGGGGATTATTGTTCCCTTGCTAACGCAAAATCTATTCCTGTAGCAGAAGCCATACAACGCAAATTTTCTGACCTAGATTATGTGTATGATTTGGGCGATCTTGAATTAAATATTTCAGGTTGTATGAATGCCTGTGGTCATCATCATGTTGGTCATATAGGTATCCTTGGTGTGGATAAAAAGGGTAAGGAATGGTATCAAATTCAATTGGGAGGCAGTGCCAGTAAAAATGCCTCACTTGCCAAGGTGCTTGGACCCTCATTGTCACGTGATCAAATTACTGATGGCATTGAAAAGCTATTAGATGTCTATGTGGAAAATCGTATCGCAGATGAAAGTTTTTTGAGCACCTATCAGCGTATTGGGATTGAAAAATTTAAGGAAAGAGTTTATGCCCCAAGTACTTAAGGATAATTGTGTTGTAAATGATGACTGGATTACATTAGAAGAGTCCTCAGAAACGCTCCCTTCGGGCGATGTACTTCTGTCTTACGATCAATGGCAAGGTTTTTCAGAGCAAATCACCCGCCACGATGGCAGTGTAGGCGTAATAATTGACGGTAATGCTGAGATCGAAGAAATAATAGAGCCCCTCCTGAAACTCCCACTTATAGCGATTAATTTTCCTAAATTTGCCGATGGTCGTGGTTTTTCAGCCGCCAGACTTCTGCGCGAACGCTTTAACTATACTGGCGAAATTCGAGCCGTTGGCGGTTTTATTCGTGATCAGTTATATTTACTAAGTCGCTGTGGATTTAACGCCTTCAAATTTGCCGATGATACTGATTTATCTGAGTCTGCCAAATCACTTAAGGACTTTTCTGAAACCTACCAAGTGAGTGTAGAACAAAAGAATCCTCTTTTTAGAAGGCGCTAATTAGGCTTATCAATAACCAGGTTTAACCAATGGATCAGCATGTTGTTTTTATCTTTTTTCTTATCTTCACAGGTGGCGCTCTTTTAGCATCTCTTGCTCTATTTGGCCGTCAGCCCCTGCTGGTAGCCTATATTGCCTTAGGCGCCCTTTTAGGACCGTTTGGACTAGGCTGGGTATCTGATCTAGAGCTTATCGCTCAAATATCCTCTATAGGGATTGTGTTCCTGCTTTTTTTGCTCGGCTTGGATATGCAACCACAATCACTCTTCAAGGTTCTCAAACAAGTGGCACATATCACCCTGATAAGCTCACTGCTGTTTGGGCTCATTGGTTTCGGCATTGCCTATAGCTTTAAATTTACATTTATAGAATGCGCCATTATTGGTGCCGCTATGATGTTCTCAAGCACTATTATTGGCATTAAACTTTTACCCACAACTGCCCTTCACCATAAACACTCCGGGGAATTAATGGTTGGCATGTTGTTAATGCAAGACTTTTTAGCAATTGCTGTATTACTTGTCTTGTTATCGGCAAGTTCTAGCGAAAACGGCATGTCCAGTTTAGCCATCAGCATTGTTGCATTACCAGCACTTATCGCCTTTTCTATGCTGCTAGTGCGCTATCTACTCCAGCCTTTGTTTACTCGCTTTGATCGTATAGGAGAATATATTTTTCTATTAACTATTGGCTGGTGTCTCGGAATCGCCGAGCTAGCTGAGGTGATTGGGCTATCAAAAGAAATAGGTGCCTTTATTGCCGGGATTTCCTTAGCTACTAGCCCTATTGCGCAATATATAGCCTTGAATTTAAAACCTTTAAGGGATTTCTTTTTGATATTATTTTTCTTTTCATTGGGGGGTGGCTTCGATTTATCACTACTGCCATCAATAGCGATACCTGCGATTCTTTTAGCACTGGTTATGCTTTCACTTAAACCTATTGTGTACCGGTATTTATTGCGTTCACAAAGCGAAAACAATAGCCTTTCTTGGGATATAGGATTTAGGCTTGGGCAAAACAGTGAATTCTCACTATTGATTGCCTACATGGCATTTAGCACTCAGCTGATCGGTAATGATGCGTCACATTTAATTCAAGCGACCGCGATCATTACCTTTTTGATTTCGAGCTATATAGTTGTATTCAACTTCCCAAACCCTATTGCCGTCAGCGACCGCTTAAGAAGGGATTAGCCTTACTTATAGATATTTGAGCTATCTGTTAAACGATTCCACCATTTTGTGATCAATCTATCAGCACTATGCTCGGCAGCAATTCCAAGGCGCTGGGGTAATTTCTTTTTCTGGACATAATTAATTTCATAAACTTTAGATTCTTTAGCTTGGCTTGAGAGATACTCATCACTGGTCATCAGCTCGTCTACCAGTGAAAGCTCCAAAGCACGTGAGCCAAACCAAACATCACCCGTAGCGACTTTATCTATATCAATTTTGGGTCGGCGTTCAGCAACATAAGCTTTAAATAATTGATGGGTATCCTGTAAGTCTTCAATAAACTTCTCTCGCCCTTGCTCAGTATTCTCACCAAATACAGTTAATGTTCTTTTATGCTCGCCGGCGGTTAACAATTCAAAATCAATATCATGTTTTTTTAACAATCTGTGAAAATTAGGCAATTGAGCCACAACGCCTATTGAACCAATAATTGCAAAAGGTGCCGCTAAAATTTTGTCACCAACACAAGCCATCATATAGCCGCCACTGGCAGCTACCTTATCAACGCAAATTGTAATTGGAATACCCTGCTTGCGAAGACGATCTAGCTGACTACTTGCAAGACCATAGCTGTGAACCATACCGCCAGAGCTCTCTAATTTTACAACAACCTCGTCATCAGATTTCGCCTGAGTGAGTATTGCTGTTACTTCTTCACGCAGGTTTGTCACTGCCGAAGCACTGACATTGCCATTAAACTTAACCACAAAAACTCTTTTTTGAGTTTTAGTATCGAGTTTAGAGTTTTTAGTATTAGCTTTAGCTCGTTTCTTTTGCTCTTTGCGACGTTTCTTCGCCTCAGCTTTTTGTGCAGCAGGATCCAATAAAGCAATAGACATGGTCTCTCTGACATCATCATATTGGTCATTAAGAGGACTAATTTCTAGCTCACCCTTGTCTTGACCCTGACCATTTTTTTGACTGGCACTGGTTATAATGGCCACTAAAATACCAAATCCAATAATCCCTGTAAGTAGTTTTGCAAGAAACAAACCATATTCTGCTAAAAATTCCAAACCAATCTCCGTATTTTGCGTATTAAATTATGTTTTAGATAATATTTAATAAATTTATTATCTAACGACTATTATCAATGACATGGATTATAGACCAAA
>CENU01203990.1_pt1 | contig 11671 bp, 12 predicted proteins | sample 361331 | NCBI WGS metagenome assembly CENU01 (sample SAMEA2619766, study PRJEB7988) | marine metagenome | isolation source: saline water (ENVO:00002010), including
CCACATCCGCACCCCACATCACAAACGGCACATGCGTTCCACCCTCAAACAACGACCCCTTCGCACGCCGCACAATATCATACGGCGGCTGAATCGTTTGAGACGGCGTTCCATTATCCCCCAGAAAAATAACCGTAGTCTCATTCGAATCCACCGCCGCCAATAACCGCCCAATCTGATAATCAAGCGCCTCCGTCATCGCCTCATAATACGCCCTCGGATTCGCCGTAATATCCTCCTCCGTCCCCGACAACTCATCATAACCATGCATCTCATTCGGCGGCTTATGCAACGGTGTATGCACCGCATTAAACCCCATCCACACCACCCAATTGGTCTCACCCTGCGCCGCCATCCATGCCAGCGCATCATCCACATTCACCTCCGTCGCATACTGACCCACCAGCTCCGTCTCCACCCCATTCACCACCTTCGTCCAGTTATAGAAATCCGACAACCCACCCGACAACGAACCCGAAAAATGATCCCAGCCACCCACCTCATTCGGCGCCAACGCATCTCCCCCCAAATGCCACTTACCAAAACTCGCCGTCGCATACCCCAACGCCTGATACGCAAACGCCTCTGGAAACGTATGCTCCTCAGCCGAAAAAGCACCCGAAGAACTCGGGCTCAACACCCCCGTACGAAATCCATGCCGCCCCGTCAGCATCGCCGCCCGTGTCGGCGAACAAGTCGGATACGTATACGCCCGTGTAAACACCACCCCCTCATCCGCCATCGACTCCAGATGCGGAACCGACGGAAAACTCGCCCCCGCATCAGCATTCGAAAAAGGCAACCCATCCAAGCCCAAATCATCCGCAATCAAAATCAACAAATTATGACCCGCCCCCGCGCTCACCGACAGCCAACACACCACACCCAATAATAAACACTTCATACAATCCCCTCTCACAACCACATCCACCCTCACTCATACAACAACACCCAAAAAAAAGTCCACCCGCAACCAAGATTGATTCCCCACGTCCGCTCCGATAAACTGCACCTATGAATAAAAAAGAGCGAATCAACACCCTCCGCCGTTCCCTCGAACGCCACAACCATCTCTACTACATCGAAGCCCAACCCGAAATTTCTGACCGCGAATACGACGCGCTCCTCACCGAACTCCAAAGCCTCGAAGACGCCCACCCCCAATGGGCCGATCCCACCTCTCCCACCCAGCGCGTCGGCGGCCAACCTCTTAGCCACTTCAACACCATCGCCCATGCCCTCCCGATGCGTAGCCTCGCTAATACCTACTCCAAGGAAGAGCTCCTCGAATTTGACCAGCGCACCCGCAAACTACTCCCCCAAACCCCCATTGAATATATCGTCGAACCCAAAATCGACGGCGTCGCCATCTCCCTCCGCTATGAAAACGGGCTACTCATCCACGCCCTCACTCGTGGCGACGGTACCGCTGGAGACGACGTTACCGCCAACGTCCGCACCATCCGCTCCATCCCCCTACGCCTCCAAACCGACACCCCCCCCGCCATCCTCGAAGTCCGCGGCGAAATTTACCTCGACCGCAACGGGTTCCAAACCCTCAACCAACAACGCCAAGAAGACGGACTCGAACCCTTCGCCAATCCCCGCAACGCCTGTGCCGGCTCCCTCAAACTCCTCAACCCCACCGAAGTTGCACAACGGCCCCTCGACGCCCTCTTTTACGGTAGCGGCCAATGCGAAGGCATCCAGTTTGATACCCACGAAAACCTCCTCGACCAACTCAAAACCCTCGGGCTGCGCACCACCCCCCAACGCTGGAAAGAGAGCGATCCTCAACGGCTACTCAGCACCCTCGACCAACTCGAAAGCCTCCGCCCCGAGTTTCCCTTTGAAATGGACGGTGCTGTGATCAAAGTCAACCAGCGCGACCTCTACGAACGCCTCGGCGCCACCGCCAAAAGCCCCCGCTGGGCCGTCGCCTACAAATATGAGCCCGAACAGGCCGAAACCACCTTGCTTGATATTACGGTTCAAGTGGGCCGCACCGGCGTCCTCACCCCCGTTGCCGAACTTCAACCCGTTCAACTCGCTGGCACCACCGTCAAACGCGCCACCCTCCACAACCAAGACGAAATTCAACGCAAAGACATCCGCATCCACGACCGCGTCATCATCGAAAAAGCGGGCGAAATCATTCCCATTGTCCTCGCCACCGTTCCCGCCAAACGGCCCGCCAACACCCAACCCTTTCAGATGCCCACCCACTGCCCCGAATGCCAAAGCCCCGTCGAACGGCTCGAAGGCGAAGTCGCCCTCCGCTGCACCGATCTACAATGCCCTGCGCAGGTCCGTAGCTGGATCGAACACTACGCCGCTCGCGGTGCCATGGATATCACCGGACTCGGCGAATCGATGGTCGAACAACTCGTCGCCCGCCAACTCATCCATAACCCTGCCGATCTCTACCAGCTAACCGCCAACGATTTCGCGGATCTGGAACGTACCGGTGAACGCTCCATCGCCAACCTGCTCAACGGGATTGAAGAGAGCAAGAACCGCCCCTTCTCCAAACTCCTCTTTGGCCTCGGCATCCGCCACGTCGGCAAAACCGCCGCCGAAACCCTCGCCAATGCCTTCCCCGATATCGATGCGCTTATGCAAGCCTCCGCAGAAGAACTCGAAGACCTGCACGATATCGGCCCCATCGTAGCGTGCTCACTGATCACCTATTTTGAAAATCCAGCGGCGCGGGATGTTATGGAAGCGCTGCGAACGGCTGGCGTGACGCTGCACCGTGAAGCAGCCAACACAACCGGAACCGCCCTCAGCGGAAATACCTTTGTGCTCACCGGAACGCTCGAAACGATGACCCGCGATCAAGCCGGGGATCGCATTAAAGCCCTCGGCGGCAAGGTCAGCAGTAGCATCTCCAAGAAAACATCCTATCTCGTTGCAGGTGCTGCGGCTGGATCGAAACTCACCAAAGCGGAAAAACTCGGCGTACCTATTGTAACAGAAACCGAACTACTCGCGCTGCTCGACACCCCCACCCCACCAACCGAAAACGATCAACTCGACTTACTTTAAAGGAGCCCCATGGTTTTAGATCAGCTCGCCCACCATCCTCTCTACCACTCGCTACACTCACGCTTTGCGGCAGCTTTCGACTTTCTCGTGCAACCCCATCTCGACCAGCTCGAATCCGGCTCGCACATACTTGAACAAGAGTTCCTCACAGCGATCGTAGCTCGGGAGCACGGACGCTCTCTTCGCGAGGGCAAACTGGAGGCACACGAACGCTTCATCGATATTCAATACCTTATCAGCGGAAACGAATCCATCGGCTGGGCACCCAGTCAAGATCTCACGCCGACCGCCCCCTACGATGCAGAGCGTGATCTCATTTTTTTCAACGAGCCCCCGCAAACCACGGTTCAACTACGCCCCGGTGATTTCACCATTTTCTGGCCCCGCGATGCCCACTTGCCCCTCGTCGGAGAAGGCCCCATTCACAAAATCATTCTCAAAGTTTCGATCGAAACTTAATAGGTGTGCCCCATCAGGAAATTGAACCGCGCCTTCCCTGTTTCTCCACGTTCCTCATGATAGGTAACCGGCCACGCATAATCCAACTGTAACGGGAATCCGGGCAGCTTTAAACGCACCCCCACTCCATAGTTATCGTTAAACATCCCCGGATCAAAATCCCACGAATCATAATTCACAAAGCCCCAATCATAAAACACAGCACCCCGCACATTATTCCACAGCGGCACCGTCAACTCCGCCGAAGCAAACGCATAAGAATTACCCCCGATCGAATCACGAATACTTCCCGTATAATCGGTATCCACCTCGCTCTGTCGCGGTCCCACTTCTCGGTACTCATACCCGCGCAACGTATACGACCCACCCAAAAACAAACGGTCAAAAATCGGCACAAACTCACTCTCACCAAACGCCTCAACCGACTCCACCTGCGCTCGCGTTGTAAAGACCATATCCCACACCAACGGTGTGTGCTGCGTCGTCTTCAACTCCATCCCATACAGGTCTGTTTCGCCTCCCAGAAATCCCCCGCTTAAGTAGGGCTTCAACGACGAACGGTTGCCTCGAGTCGCCCCAAAAAACCGATCCCGCGAATCATACGATAGCGAATAATCCACGCTACTTGCCAGCCGCTTGCCCCGCTCATCCCAGAAAATCGAATTCATATCCGCCACATTGAACACCTCAAACTGCTCGAAACTATACCCCAGTGAGTGCCGCATATTCCGCGAAAGCGGCTGCCCCAACGATAGCCGAGCACCATCCGTCTTCTGGTCATAGATATCTGAAAAATAACGCGACTCCCGATGATACAAATTCACCCCGAACGAAAGTTTCCGATCCAAAAACCACGGCTCTGTGAAAGAAACTTCTAAATCATTCCGCCGCGTACCCAGCTGCGCCCGCACCTGAAACTTCTGTCCCCCTCCAATCGGCGGCCAACGCCGCCAGTCAAAATTACCCTGCGAAAGCTGCACAAATCCCACCAACGAATCCACACTCGAAAGGCCCACCCCCGCATTAAACTGACCTGTCGGCTTCTCCTTGACCTTCACCAACACATCATACTGCTCTTCCCGCTCCGTCGGTTCCGGTGAAACCGATACCGTCTCAAAATAGTTCAAGTTTCGCAGCCGATTCTCCGATGCCAGCAAGCGGCTCCGATTATACTCCTCCCCCGGCAGCACCACCAGCTCCCGCCGGATCACCTCATCCCGCGTACGCTCATTCCCCGTAATCGCCACCCGCGCAATGGTGCCTTTCTCGCCCTCTTCCACCTCATACACCACGCGCACAACCCCAGCTAACGCATCCGTATCCGTCACCGCATTCACCCGCGTACGCACAAAACCCCGATTGCCGTAATACGCCCGAATAGCCTCACGCCCAGCTTCAATCGCATCAAATGCCGCCACGTCTCCCGCTCGCAACAAAATACGACTCTCCAGCACTTCCCGCGCGAACGCCTTCGTACCCTTTACCGAAAACGACTCAATCTCATACCGCCGCCCCTCATCAATCTCATAGCGCAACACCGCCCGCCTCGGCTCCTCCATCAATAGCTGCGCCTCTTCCAGTTGCACGTCCAAAAAACCATTATTCATATAAAGCGTCTTCAACGCATAATAATCCACATCCTCAAACTCTGGATGAAACCGCCCCGAATGGGTAAACAACCGCAGCCAACCCTTCTGCTTCTGCATCATCACCTTGCGCAAATCATCTGCTGAAATCGTATGATTTCCCACAAACTCAATCCGCTTAATGCCCACCTTAACCCCCTCATCAATCTCCATCAGCAGATCCACCGCCCCCAGCTCCCGATCCACCTCAGCCGACCAGCTCACCCCCACATCTGGATACCAAAAATCACGATACGCCGCCCGGACCTTCGCCACCGCCTGCTCAAAATCCGCATCATCCACCAACGCCCCCAGCTCCAGTTCGCACTTCTCCCGAACCTTCTTATTCCCCAGCTTATCCGCCCCCCGAATCTCTATACGCCGCAAGCGCTGCTTCGGCTCCACCTCATACATCACCACCAGCCCCGATGGCTCCATCAGCAACTGCGCATCCACATAACTAAAGTGCCCCGAATCCCGCATCCGATCCACGTCCACCCGAATCGCCTCAATCAATGCACTCCGCTCCGGCGCCACGTCTCCCGCCGAAAAGGTCGTATAAGCCTCCACCAACGAAATATCATACGCACGCCCCTGCGCATCCAGAATCCGAATTTCACGAATCACCGGCTCTTCCGCCACCGCCACGCCCACCCCCAGCAACGCCAGCAACACCATACACGCCATCGTATCTCTACACTTCATCACTAAACTCATCCTCATCTTCATGCCGATCCTCAAACCGCGTAAACTCCCGCTGAAACGACATCCGCACCCGCCCCGTCGATCCATGCCGAAACTTCGCCACATCCACAATCGCCAAATTATCCGCATTCCGATCATCCCCCTGCTGATAATAACTCGGCCGATACAACAACATCACCACATCCGCATCCTGCTCAATCGCACCCGAATCGCGCAAATCCGACAACTTCGGCACATTATCCCCACGCCCCTCCGTCGCCCGGCTCAACTGCGAAAGCACCATCACCGGCACCCCCAGCTCCTTCGCCATCGCCTTCACCGCCCCCGAAATCGCCATCGTCTCCCGCTGCCGACCATCCCGCGCAAATTTCGAATAATTCATCAACTGCAAATAGTCGATCACGATCAACCCAATCCCATACCGATTCTTCATCCGCCGCGCCCGAGACCGCAGCTCCACCGCCTCCAACCCCGGGGTATCATCAATATAAATCTCTGCCCGCTCCAGCGTATCCACCGCCCGCGTCAACCGCGCATGCTCATCCGCCGTCATCCGCCGCCCCCGCATCCGCTCCGACGAAAGCTTCGCATGTGAAAACAACATCCGCTTCACCAACTGCTCCCGCGACATCTCCAAACTAAACACCGCCACCGGCACCGGCACCCCATGCAACCCCAACGCCGCATTCTCCGCAATGTTCAATGCCAACGACGTCTTGCCCATCGCCGGACGCGCCGCCAGCACCACCATATCCGTATTATTCAGTCCCCCCAACCTCTCATTCAACCCCACATACCCCGTCGTCACCCCCGTCATCAACTGATTCGGATCCCGATTCTCAATCTCCGTAAACGCCGACCGAACCGACTCCTTCCACGCCGGAATCTCCTGCTCCCCCTGTCCGCCCAGCTCAAACAACGCCCCCTCTGCCTCGCCAATCAACAACGCCGTATCCTGATCCTCCCCATACGCCGACTCGATCGTCTCCACCGACTTCTCAATCAACCGCCGACGCAAAAATTTCTCCAGCACAATATCGCAATAATGCTCCACATGCGCCGGCACCAACGTACTATCCTGCAACGCCACCAGATAATCATAGCCCCCCACCCGCTCCAACGCATCACGCTCCTTCAGCCACTGACCAATCGTCAACGCATCCATCGGAACATTCGCCTGGCTCATATCCACCAACTGCTCAAACAACAGCTGGTGACGCCGGTCATAAAACGACTCCACCCGCACCCGGCGCGCCAACGCCTTATCAATCGACCCCGACGGATCGAGCAGAATGGAACCCAAAACCCCCCGCTCTGCCTCAGCACTATGCGGGGGGACACGAAGCGAGCCTGCCTCGCCCGGCATCATTGCTCTTCAACAATCTCAACCTTCAGAGTTGCATCCACTTCCGGATGCAGTCTCAACACCACATCAAAGCTCCCCAACTCATGTAATGGCTGATGCAACTTAAACTTCGAACGCTCAATCTCCAGGCCCTCCGCTGCCAGCTTCTCAGCCAACTGCGGCGCACCAACCGACCCAAACATTTTACCATTTTCACCCACTTTAACCGCAATGGTACACGCCAGTTCCGCCACCTTCTTGGCAACCTCTTCCGCCGCACCCTTCGCCGCTTCCAGCTCCGACAATCGCGCCAAGCGCTTCTTCTCTACCTGACGCCGGCGACCTTCCGTCACCTCCGTCGCATAGCCCTTCGGAAACAGGTAATTGCGCGCATAACCATCCGCAACCTTCACCACATCTCCCTCAATACCCAGACCTTCAACCTGATCCACCAACAAAACTTCAACCGCCATAACTCACTCCTAACGAACCAACCCCATCGTGCGCGCACGACGAATCGCTTTTTTTAACCGACGCTGCTGCTGTGCATTTGCACCCGTCAACCGACCCGGCAAAATTTTACCGCGATCCGTCATAAACTTCTTCAGCAACTCCGCATCCTTATAGTCGAACGACGTCACACCCCGTAACAACTCCGGATCACTCTTATACTCATCATTATCTCTACGTGGCATATCAATACTCCTTAACCCTACAACTCACCCTAAAAAGGCACATCATCATCCGCCGGTGGCGGAACCGAAGGCGGAGGCACATCCGGCGTCTGGCCCGTCGAACCCGACGACGCCCCGCCTGCACCCCCACCCGAACTTAAAAACTGAACCCGCTCCGCACGAACACGCAACTTACTACGCTTCTCACCCTGCTGGCTCTCCCACTGGTCAAACTGCAAACGACCCTCCACAAACACCGGAGAACCCTTCTGCAAATACTCCGAAGCCGTCTCCGCCTGTCGTCCCCACACCACCACATCCACAAAACAAGTCTGCTCCACCGTCTCACCCGACTTATTCTTAAAGCTCTCATTCACCGCCAAGCCCAAATCCGCCACCGCACTACCCGAAGGCGTATACCGCAACTCCGGATTACGCGTCAGATTTCCCATTAGCATTACACGGTTAAAACTCGCCATCGCCTAAGCCTCCGCAGCCGTCTCCGCAGCCGTCTCCACAGCCGTCTCCGTCAACGATGCCGGATCCAACGCCGAAAATTGGTGACGAAACACATTCGTACTCAACTTCAACCGCGCCTTAAACGCATCCACCTGATCCGCAGCCAACGAAAAGACCAGCACCACATAGTAGCCACTCTTCTCCTTCTTCATCGCCCGCGCAAACTGCTTCTTGCCCATCCGCACCGACGAATCCAACGAACCCCCCAACTTCTCCAGCTCCTCCTTCACCCGTTCAATCGCCTGGTCCAAGCCAGCCTCATCCAACGCCTCCGGAAAAATAAACAATCCTTCATATACTTTACTCAACGTCTTACTCCTTATCCTGCGCCATCCAGCACGCAACCATTAAAACGGCTCATCGTCTTCTCCGCACCTGCCGAAAATAAACTTTCTACCGCATCCGCCGCCCGCTCGACAACCTTTTCCACTTTTAAATCCTCATCCGCCCCAAAGCGGCCCAACACAAAATCAATCATCTGCTGCTCCCTCGGCCGCGGTCCCACGCCCACCCGCACGCGCGCCACCTCCTCCGACTGCAACCAATCAATCACCGAACGCATCCCATTATGCGTTCCCGCCGATCCTCTCTTCCGCACCTTCAAAGCGCCCAGTTCAAGCTCCACATCATCAAACACCACCACCACATTCTCCACGGCAATCTTCCCTCGGCGCATCGCCTTCCAGACCGCCTCACCGCTCCGGTTCATAAACGTCGTCGGCAACAATAACTGCGTCGCCTCTCCACCACAAACCGTCTCCACCCGTTGACCGGGAAAAAACCAACCCTTCTTCAATGCCACCGCCTGCCGCCTCGCCAAACACGCCACCACATCAAAGCCGACGTTATGGCGAGTATGTTGATACTCCGCGCCCGGATTACCCAAGCCAACAACCAGTTTCAAAACAAAATCCCCGCTACTCCTCGCTCGGCTTCTCGGTAATCACCTCCGGCTCTGCACCTTCTTCAGCCACATCCTCGTCCTCATCCGCCACCTTCGGTGCCGCCACCGATGCCACCATCGCATCCGCATCCGTTATCACAGTGACCTTATCACCCACCACCACATCCGAAACATGCAACGAATCGCCAATGTTCAACGCCGAAACATCCACATCTACCGTCTCCGGCAAATCCGCCGGCAAACACTCCACTAAAATCCCGTGCATAACATGATCCAGCAGTCCACCCGCCTTCACCCCTTCCGGCTCGCCCACCAGCTCCAGCGGAACCTCCACCTGCAACGTCTCATTCGCCGAAACCCGCTGCAAGTCCACATGCACCAACGCACCCGTCACCGGATGGTGCTGCACATCCTTGAGCAACACCGAAACCTTGCCCTCCCCTTCCAAATCAATATCAATCAAAATCATCTCCGACTGATGGTGATGTAACACCTGCTCAACAGCATGCGTCTCCACCTCGATCGCCGCCGGCTCAGACCCCGTGCCATAAATCACACCCGGCAAACGACCCGCTCCCCGCATCCGCCGCGCCGACGATGAACCTTCCAAACTCCGTTTCTTCACACTTAACTGTTCCGCTTCCATCTTCTTCTCCTACTTCTCAATTCTAAACAGCGAACTAACCGACTGACCGTTGTGGATACGCATAATTGCCTCCGCCAACAAATCCGCCACCGACAACACCGTCACCTTACACGACCCACCCCACTCTCGCTGTGGAATCGTATTGGTCGTCACCAACTCCACAATCGCCGAATCCGTCAGCCGTGAAATACCCTTCTCCGCCAGCAATGAATGGCTGACCGCCGCCCGCACCGACGTTGCCCCCGCCGCCTCCAACAACTGCGCCGCCGCACACAACGTACCCGCCGTTGAGGTCATATCATCCACCAACAGCGTATTCCGACCCGCCACATCCCCCACCAAATGATTCGCCACCACATCCTCACAACTCTTCCGCTGTTTGCCCACCAACGCAATACCCGCATCCAACATCTTCGCATACGCATCCGCCATTTTCAGCCCCCCCGCATCCGGCGAAACCACTACCAGATCATTCAACTTCAACGAACGCAAATACTTCACAATCACCGGCGAGCCATATAAATGATCCACCGGAATATCAAAAAAGCCCTGAATCTGCTGCGCATGCAAATCCACACAAATCACCCGATTAGCCCCCGCTGCCACCAATAAATTCGCCACCAACTTCGCCGTAATCGGCACCCGCGGCTGATCCTTACGGTCCTGCCGTGCATACCCATAATAAGGCAGCACCGCCGTAATGCGCTTCGCCGAAGCCCGCTTCGCCGCATCAATCATGATCAGCAGCTCCATCAGCATATCATTCGGCTCCACCGCCACCGACTGCACAATGAACAGGTCGTCGCCCCGCACATTGTCCACAATCTTCACAAAAATCTCACCGTCCGGGAATCGCGTAATATCCGTCGCGCACAACTCCACCCCCGCCGTAGCTGCAATCAGCTCCGCCAACTCCGGGTGTCCCGTACCTGTCAAGATCTTCATCATTATACACTATTCCAAATTGGTTGCCCGACCAGGATTTGAACCTGGACCATATGAGTCAAAGTCACATGTGCTACCATTACACTATCGGGCAAACGTCACCACCTCATTGCCGACACATCGCCACAAGCCATGCTCCGCAACAAAAGAGCCGCAAACCCTATAAATCCATCGCCCCCGCGTCAAGCCCGCAAAGCCGCCATTACACACCACCCCAGCGCCGCACCCCAAAGACCATCAGCAACAACAGTGCCAAGCCGATCTCCAACCAGATCCAACGGTGCAAATCGACCGTTCCCAAACGCGCCTGCCAACGCTCATAAAACAACAATCCCAACGCCCCATCTACCAGCAGCAAAATTCCACTCCAAAACAGCCACGCCATTCCCATCACCCGCCCACAACATACGGCGCATTCATCAACGCAGATAGCGCCCGCTCATACGCCCGCTTCCGCTTCCGCGCCGCCTGCCGCACCTCCTTAATCCGTCCCGCATACAACGCCCAATCCAACCCAAACGGCGCACCCATATGCTCCTTCAGCCGAATCGCCTCCCGCGGATCCACCGCCGCCAAAGCCCCCAAATCGCCCTTCACCGCATGATAGGCATCCCGAAACGGAACCCCCTCCGCCACCAGCTCCAACGCCCGATCCGTCGCAAACACATCCGGCGAAAAACCCGCCACCAGCTTCTCCACATTCACCTCCATACCCGCCAGCATCGGCGCCATTACCCGCAACGAAGCCCGCGTGGTCGCCATCCCCTCCATAAACGGCTCCTTCGCCTCCTGCAAATCCCG
>CENU01076195.1_pt1 | contig 11645 bp, 11 predicted proteins | sample 361331 | NCBI WGS metagenome assembly CENU01 (sample SAMEA2619766, study PRJEB7988) | marine metagenome | isolation source: saline water (ENVO:00002010), including
AACCAAAGACTGCCAATTGAGGGTGTATACGCAGTTAAATGTATGTTAAATAATACAAAACATAAGGGTATTGCAAATATGGGTGTTAGGCCAACTGTCGGTGGTGAAAAGCCAGTTCTAGAAGTGCATTTATTTGATTTTAATCAAAATATTTACTCAAAAAGGCTTACCGTCAAATTTATTAAAAAAATAAGAGATGAAAAGAAATTTGATAATTTAGACATGTTAAAATCACAGATCCAAAAGGATATATCAAAAGCAAAAAATATTTTAGACTCTTCTAATGACTAATTACAGAGATACATTAAATCTTCCAGAGACTGAATTCTCAATGAAAGCAGGATTGCCTAAAAAAGAACCAGAGATGTTAAACTTTTGGTCAAATAACGATCTTTACAACAAAATAAGAAATAAATATAAAGATAACAAATTATTTTTATTACATGATGGCCCACCATACGCAAATGGAGATATACATTTAGGGCATTCAGTAAACAAAATCCTAAAGGATATTACTGTCAAATTTAAAACCCTTCAAGGTTTTAACGCTCCATATGTGCCTGGTTGGGATTGTCATGGTCTTCCAATTGAGCTTAATGTTGAAAAAAAACATGGAAAAAATAGCGAACTTGTAAAAAATAAAGAGAGCTTTCAAAAAGCATGTAAAGAATATGCTGAAAGCCAAATAAAAAAACAATTAAATGATTTTAAAAGACTGGGCGTGCTTGGTGATTGGGAGCATTCATACAAATCATTAGATCCAAAATTTGAAGCAGACATCGTTAGGTCTTTGGGTATTATCTATAAAAAAGGTTACCTAGAAAAAGGTGAAAAACCCGTTCATTGGTGCCAAGAAAGTGGATCATCCCTAGCAGAGGCAGAAGTTGAATATATTGATAAAACATCTAAAGCAATTGATGTCGCATTTAAAGTTGATGCTTCATCTTTAAAAAATGTAAAAGATTTATTTAATGCTGAAGATTCAGCTGAAATATCGTTCGTTATTTGGACCACAACACCATGGACAATACCCTCAAATGTAGCAGTATGTATCAATCCTAAATACAAATACTCACTTATTAAAATGAATGATAAATTTTATGTAATTGCATTTGAGATGATTGATCAATGTTCCAAAAGATGGAACCAAAAATTCGATGTTATATCGACAATACATGGTAAAAAATTACGTGATATTGATCTTATTCATCCATTTTTAGATAGAAAATCAGTTCTTTTGCATGCAAATCATGTTACAACTGAAACAGGAACAGGTTGTGTTCATACTGCTCCGGCTCATGGTATGGATGATTATTTAATATGTAAGAAAAATAGTATTGATACTATTCATTCTTTAAATAATAAAGCCTTTTTTAAAGATGAATTGGATTTTATTGCAGGACTTCCTGCTATGAAAGCAGATCCGCTTATTATTGAAAAATTACAAGAGAACAATGCACTCATTAATATAGAAGATTATCATCATTCTTATCCTCACTGTTGGAGACGCAAAACACCTCTAATTTTTACATCAACGCCTCAGTGGTTTATTTCAATGAAAAAAAATAATCTCATCAATGATGCCCTAAAACATATCAAAAGTGTTAATTGGGAACCCTCATGGGGTCTTCAAAGAATTGAATCCATGCTTATTGATAGACCAGATTGGTGTATCTCTAGACAAAGAAATTGGGGTGTCCCAATAACTTTAGTTGTTCATAAAGATACTGGAGAAATCCATCCCAATCAAAACGACCTATTTGAAAAATTTGCACAAGTTATCGAAAAAGAAGGAATTTCAGCTTGGGATAAATTGAATTTGAAAGATTATATTGATGATCATGAAGAATATGTTAAAACTTCTGATTCTCTTGATGTTTGGTTTGATTCTGGAGTAACACACTATGCAGTTTCCACAGAAAGATTTGGTAGTAATGTCGTTGCAGATCTTTACTTAGAAGGCTCAGATCAACATAGGGGATGGTTCCAATCTTCATTATTAACAAGTATAGCCATGAAAGACTCTGCGCCGTATAAAACAGTTCTGACACATGGATTTGTTGTGGACGAACAAGGAAGAAAACAATCAAAATCACTTGGAAATGTTGTCTCACCTCAGAAAGTGTGGGATAACTTAGGAGCAGACATTTTAAGGCTTTGGGTTGCTTCAACTGATTTTAGAAGTGAAATGGTGGCATCTGATGAAATATTAAAAAGAACCTCGGATCAATACAGACGTATTAGGAATACATTCAGATATATATTAGGTAATTTAAGTGATTTTAGTGATAAAAATAAAGTTAAATTTGAAAATCAAATTGAATTAGATAAATGGATTATTAATGAAACAAAAATCCTGCAAAAAGAAGTCACAAGTTTATATGAATCCTACTCTTATCATAAGGCAATTCAAAAAATACATAACTTTTGTGTTAACGAATTAGGAGGAATATATCTTGATATAGTCAAAGATAGGCTCTATACCTGCAAAAATGATTCTTTGGCAAGAAGATCATGTCAAACAAGCCTTGATTTAATTTTGAATGTATTGGTTAGGTTAATTGCTCCTATCCTTTCTTATACGGCAGAAGAAATATGGCAATCAAGTAACAGATTGAATAGTCAGGAAGATTCTGTTTTTCTCTCAAATTTTGATATTTCTGAAATAAATTTTGAATCAAATATCAATCAATCTGAATGGAAAAGAATTTTTGAAGTTAAAGATGCTGTCAATCAATCAATAGAAGAAATGAGAAATGATAATAAAATTAAAGGATCACTTGATTCGGTAGTTACTATTCAAGCTAATTCAAATGATCTAAATGTTCTAAAAAAGTTAGGCGAGGAACTTCACTTTTTATTTATTTCTTCAGAAGCAATAGTTAACGAAGGAAAAAGTTTTAAAATCAAAGTCAATTTTTCAAAAAACACAAAATGTGTTAGATGTTGGCATAGATGTTCATCAGTTGGATCTTCTAATAAACATCCTGAATTATGTAATAGATGCATTAAAAATATAGATAATGAAGGTGAGCAAAGAAACTTTGTATAAATTACATTATCTAACATTAATCATTGTTCTTTTTGTATTAGATTTGGTTTCAAAAAATTATGCTGAAAATAATATTTCATTTGGACAATCTTATACAACTTTCTTGCCATTTATAGATTTCTTCCTAATTTATAATTCTGGCATTGCATTTGGTTTGTTTGATGGTTATGGAGATTTAGCCTCTAACATTTTATTAATTATTACTGTTATTATTCTTGCATATCTCATAAGAATGCTTATCCAAGAAAAGGTTCAAATTGCTAAATTAGCATTGTCATTAATTATTGCTGGTGCGCTGGGAAATATTGTCGATAGAATAGTTGATGGTAGAGTTACAGATTTTCTTCATCTAGAGATCGCTAACTTTTCTTTTTTTATTTTTAATCTCGCGGATGCATTTATAACTCTTGGAGCTATTTTAATTATATACTTTGAATTAATTTATAAAGCAAAAAAATGACTAAAGAGATTAAATTAGCAAATCCTCGTGGTTTCTGTGCTGGTGTTGACAGGGCTATTGATATTGTAAATAGGGCTCTAGATAAATATGGAGCACCAGTTTATGTAAAACATGAAGTTGTTCATAACAAAGTTGTTGTAGATAATTTAAGAGATAGGGGTGCAGTTTTTGTTGAAGAAATTGATGAAATACCAGATGATTCGCTTGTCATTTTTAGCGCACACGGTGTTTCAAGTGCTGTTGAAGACGAAACAAAAGCAAGAAATTTAAATTTTTTTGATGCTACTTGCCCACTTGTCACAAAAGTTCATATGGAGGTGAAAAGACATGCAAATGCTAATAGAGATATTATTTTAGTTGGTCATGAAGGCCATCCAGAGGTTGAAGGTACAATGGGAAGACACATAAACAAAGATAATAGCTCAATATATTTGGTTCAAGATGAACAAGATGCTAAAAATATAGAAATTAAAAATACAAATAATTTGGCTCTCGTAACACAAACTACTCTTAGCGTTGATGAAACTAAGTCTATTATTGCAATTTTAAAAACAAGATTCCCGTTAATTAATATTCCAAAAAAAGATGATATTTGTTACGCAACTCAAAATAGACAAGATGCTGTTAAGCAACTTGCTCTTGAATCTGATTTTCTAATAGTTGTTGGATCAAGTAATAGCTCTAATTCAAACAGATTAAAAGAATTGTCAGAAAAATGTGGTTGCAAATCTGTTTTGATAGATGAATTTTCGGATTTAGACCTTGATGATCTTAAAAACTATTTAAAGATCTCTATTACTGCAGGTGCATCTGCACCAGAATCGAAGGTCATAGAAATAGCGAAATCTATAGAAACATTTACAGATGCAAAAATTATAGAATTTGGAGAAGATAATGAAGATATTTATTTTAAGTTACCACCTGAATTAAGATAAATGCTTATAAAAGACCATCTATTAAAAGATCACATTTTTTTGAAATCACCAAATTTCAATGATAGGCCTAACTTAGTTCATCCAACTTTAATAGTTATCCATTGCATAAGTTTGCCTGAGGGTAGTTATGATAATCAAAACGTTGAAGACTTTTTTCTCAATAAACTAGATTTTAATTTAAATCAAAGCTTTAACGACATTAAAGATATGAAAGTTTCATCACATATTTATATTAAAAGATGTGGAAAAATTATTCAGTTTGTTCCATTTAATAAAAGAGCTTGGCATGCTGGTATTTCTTGCTTTAATGGTATTGAAAATTGCAATGATTATTCAATTGGAATTGAACTTCAAGGCACTGATCAAGAACCTTATGAAGATAAACAATACATTTCTCTGATATCTATTACATCGCTGTTATTAAAACATTATGATTCTTTGAATAAGAAAAATATAGTTGGTCATTCAGATATTGCTCCAAATAGAAAATCAGATCCCGGCAAACAATTTGATTGGAACAGATATATAAAAAATGTTTGATTTAAGAAAAATGCTGGTGATTAGTTCATTTGGATTCGCATCAGGTCTTCCATATATTCTTATTTTTTCTACTCTTTCAGCATGGTTGAGGGATGTAGGTATAAATTTGAGTATTATTGGATTTTTTTCCTGGATTGTTTTGACATACTCTCTAAAATTTTTATGGGCACCTGCGATAGATAGATTTTCTATACCGATTCTGAACAAATTTGGTAAAAGAAAAAGTTGGATAATATTCTCACAACTCATCATTATTTTTTCATTATTGATTCTTTCAACAATTAATCCTACTGAAAAAATATTAGCGTTTGTAGTGATTGCTTTTTTTGTCGCTTTTTTTGGTTCTATTCAAGATATTGCTATAGATGCATTTAGAATTGAATATGCAAACTTATCTGATCAAGGAAATTTAGCGGCAGCCTATCAATTTGGATACAGACTTGCGATTTTAGTGGCAACATCTGCAGCCTTAATAATTGCAGATGTTTATGATTGGTCCTTTGCCTACCTATTAATGAGCAGCTTGATGTTAATTGGACTTGCAGCAGCCATTTTTTCAAAAAAAGAAAAAACAAATAATGATCTAAAAGTATTAAATTTTTCAGAGGCCTTTATAAATCCTCTCAAAGATTTTTCAAAAAGATACGGTCTTACTCTAGCCTCAATGATTTTATTAGTTGTTGCAACCTACAGACTTACTGACATAGTTATGGGCCCAATGGCAAATCCATTTTACATAGATATGGGTTATACCCTTACTCAAATTGGAAGTGTAATTAAAGTAGTAGCGTTAATAGCTTCAATATGTGGTGTTTTTATAGGAGGAATATTAATCAAAAACTTTGGCCTATATTACTCTTTACTAGCCGGAGCATTTCTTGTGATGTTCACTAACTTATTTTTTTCATATGTAGCAGTAACTCAAGATGTTTTTTTAAATATCGCTAATTTAGAGATACCTTTAAATCTCAGCATTGTTGTTAGTTTGGATAGTATAGCTGCAGGCATAGTCGGGACTGTGAATATTACATTTTTAACAAGCTTGGTTTCTAAAAAATATACAGCAGTTCAATATGCGCTACTAACTTCTTTTATGATGTTACCAGGCAAATTTTTTGGTGGCTTTTCTGGATTAATAGCAAATTATTTTCAAACTATTTCTAACTTAAATTTTGGTTGGATGTTTTTTTATATTTTCACTTCACTGCTTTCAATTTTGCCTTTATATTTAATATACTTAAATAAAGACTTTTTGAGAAATAATGAAAAATATATTTAAAGCTATATTTTTTATATCTCTTTTTCTTATTTTTATTTTTAGCATACTTTCAGCATCCCAAATTTCTAATTTAGCTAAATTGAGTTTTTTTTCAGATAAATTAATACATTTTTTAATTTATTTTTATTTAACGTACATTGGATTAATATCATATTTTCACATCAATAGACTGTTTTTAATATTTCTAATTTTTATTTATGGGTTCTGCATAGAAATTATTCATTTTTATCATCCAAACAGACTATTTGAAATATTTGATTTATTAAGCAATCTTCTCGGAATAGTAGCAGGCTCGTTATTGTTTAACTTAAAATTTTTTTTTGAAAAGTATTGATTTCTTGATTTTAGGCCCTAACTACTATTTAAATTAAACAAACTAGAATAAAATTCGTTATTAATTTTTTTGAACGGGAGATATAAATGAAATTAAGACCATTACATGACAAAGTTTTAGTCAAAAGAACTGAAGAAGAAGAAACCTCATCTGGAGGTATTATTCTTTCTGGATCAGCAAAAGAGAAACCGTCTCAAGGCACAGTTGTTTCTGTTGGTCCGGGTAAAAAGAATGAATCAGGCGAAATTAGCCCATTAAATGTCAAAGAAGGAGATACAGTTGTGTTTGGGCAATATGGTGGGAATGAAATTAAACTTGATGGTGAAGAGCTTCTCATTTTAAGTGAGAGTGACATCTTCGGAGTCATAGAATAAAAATTATAAATTATTGGGAGAAATTAAATGTCAGCTAAAGATGTAAAATTTGGAGATAACGCAAGAAGTCAGATGCTCGATGGTGTCAATACACTTGCAGACGCAGTCAAAGTAACTTTAGGTCCAAAAGGGCGAAATGTAGTACTGGATAAATCTTTTGGAGCACCTACTGTTACTAAAGATGGTGTTTCAGTTGCTAAAGAAATAGAGCTTGAGAATAAATTTGAAAACATGGGCGCTCAGATGATAAAGCAGGTTGCTTCTCAGACTAATGATGAAGCAGGAGATGGAACAACTACTGCTACAGTGTTAGCCCAATCAATTGTCAATGAAGGTAATAAAGCAGTTGCAGCAGGTATGAATCCAATGGATCTAAAACGTGGAATTGACAAAGCTGTATTAGCTGCTGTTGAGCATGTTAAAACATTAAGTGTTCCTTGTACTGATGATAAGGCAATTTCACAAGTTGGAACCATATCAGCAAATGGTGATGATGCAGTTGGACAAATTATTGCAGAAGCAATGGAAAAAGTTGGCAAAGAAGGAGTCATTACTGTTGAAGAAGGAAGTGGTATTGAAAACGAGCTTGATGTTGTTGAAGGCATGCAGTTTGATAGAGGCTATCTATCTCCATATTTCATAACTAATCAAGACAACATGACTGTAGAGCTAGAGAACCCGTTGATTCTTTTGTTTGACAAAAAGATATCAAATATTAGAGATCTACTTCAACTTTTAGAAGCTGTAGCAAAAGCTGGTAGACCAATGTTAATAATAGCTGAAGATATTGAAGGCGAGGCATTGGCAACTTTAGTTGTTAATAATTTAAGAGGAATCGTTAAGGCTGCAGCATGTAAAGCTCCTGGTTTCGGAGATAGAAGAAAAGCTATGCTTGAAGATATAGCAATTTTGACAGGTGGCACAGTTATCTCTGAAGAAGTAGGTCTTTCTCTGGAGGGCGCTACCATTGAAGACTTGGGAACATCTAAAAGAGTTACTCTTAACAAAGATAATGCAACGATTATAGACGGTGCAGGTGATGAAAAGTCAATTGCAGCAAGAGTTAATCAAATAAGAGCTCAAATTGAGGAAACAACCTCAGATTATGATAAAGAGAAACTGCAAGAAAGAGTGGCAAAACTTGCTGGCGGAGTTGCAGTCATTAAAGTTGGTGCTGGTTCTGAAGTTGAAATGAAAGAAAAGAAAGCAAGAGTTGAAGATGCCCTTCATTCTACTCGAGCAGCAGTTGAAGAAGGTGTTGTTCCTGGAGGAGGGTCCGCACTAATAAGATGCTTAGAGGCCGTAGAAAAAGTTACTGGCGATAATGAAGACCAAAATGTTGGTATCAACATTGCTAGAAAGGCTTTTGAAGCTCCATTGAGACAAATTGTATCAAATGCTGGTGAAGAGTCTTCTGTAATTTTAGCAAATGTCAAAGACGGTAAGGATTCTTATGGATTCAACGCATCAACTGGTGAATATGGTGACATGATAGAGATGGGTATTCTTGATCCAGCTAAAGTAACCAGGACTGCAATTCAAGCAGCAGGCTCGGTTGCAGGTATGATGATTACCACTGAAGCTATGGTAACTGATGTTCCTAAAGACGACACTCCAATGCCTCCAATGCCAGATATGGGCGGCATGGGTGGCATGGGTGGAATGATGTAATCTCTTTGTGTATTGATTTAAAAGAACGGGGAATTTTCCCCGTTTTTTTATTAGATTTAAAATAAAAATTACTTTAAGATATAGCTACACATTTTAGAGGATTATCTATGGAACTTTTAAGCGACCAAGCATTTTTTAGATCTTTTCATATTCTTTTTGGGATAGCATGGATAGGCTTATTATATTATTTTAATTTTGTTCAAACTGAATATGTAAAAGTTGCAGATCCAGATGCAAAAGCAGATGTCATGAAAAAACTTGCTCCAAATGCATTGTGGTGGTTTAGATGGGCTGCTTTTTTTACTTTTTTAACTGGTTTGATTTTAATTCATCAAATAACAGCAAGACTTGGTACTGAAATAATTCTTGGTATCACCATGGGAACATTAATGATGTTAAATGTATGGGGTATTATATGGAGAAATCAAAAAATTGTTTTAGGAATGAAAGATGGAGACGTAGCAGTTGCTGCAGCAAAAGCAGGACTTGCTTCAAGAACAAATACATTATTTTCTGTTCCAATGCTCATGTACATGGTTTATTCTGCTCATGCTCCAGGTTCTTATTTAGTGCTGGATGATTGGAATCCAACTAGCTTAATTATTGGTTTGGCAATCATATTTTTAATTGAAGCAAATGCGATTTGGGGCAAAATGCTTCCAATGATTGCAAGCGTAAGAGGTGTTATTACATCGTCATTTGTATTGACTGTTATTTTTAAAGTATTAACTGATTTTTTATAAAATATAAATATTAATTAATTTTTTTTATTTTTATTTTCGTGATTATGTTGTCTTCTATTTGTATTACTTCAAATCTATAGTTGTCAATTTGAACGCAAAGACTTGATTGAGGAATTTGATCAAGATACTCAGTTATTAAACCATTTATTGTTTTAGAACTATCTTCAGGAACACTCCAATTAACAAAATTATTTAAATCTCTTATCCTTGAATTACCATCTGTAATAATTGAGCCATCTTTCTTTATATCAAATTCCTTTTTGAGTTCTTCTCTGGCATTACCAAATTTGCCAACAATCTCCTCCAAAATATCCTCTAATGTTACAAGACCTTGAATCTCACCATATTCATCAACCACCAGCGCCATATTTCTATCAAGCTTCTGAAATTCTCGTAACTGCTTCATTAATTCAGTTGATTGAGAAACAAAATATGTTTCAAGTAAAAAATCTTTTATTTCTGCTTCTACTTCAAAATTATCTAAAAAGGAATGAGAATCTTTTAGATGTAGAATTCCAATCACATTATCAATATTTTCTTGATAAACAGGAAGTTTTGAATAGGATGATGACTCAACAATACTTCTTGCATTTTCATTGTTTGCATTAATATCTATTCCTATAATTTCAGAGGTTGGAATCATAATATCTTCAACTATAAGTTCTTCCATACCGAGCACAGAAGATAATATTCCTCTATATTGTTTTGGAATTAGCTCTCCAGATTCTTCAAGAAGAGTTTTAAGTTCTTTAGTATTTAGATTATCATTTTCAGCCAAGTCAATTGAACTTATGTTAAATAAACTTAAAATTTTTGAACTTATAATATTTATTAAATAAATTAATGGATTAAAAATTTTTAGAAGTATTTTAAGAATTATTGATGAATTTGTAGCGAAGCTTTCTGGTTTGATTGCGGCAATAGTTTTGGGTGTAATTTCTGAAAATATTAAAATAACTATTGTTAGTATTACCGAACCTAATAAAACGTTTCCGCCAAAATAATTTATCATAATTATTGTTACGATTGCAGATGCTAAAATATTTGCAAAATTATTACCTATTAGAATAGTTGATAAAAGCTTGTCCGGCCTTTTCAAAAGTTTTAATGCCCTTTTTGCGCCTCTGTCTGGTTTTTTTGCTAGGTTCTTTAACTTAATTTTGTTTGCAGCCATCATTCCAGTTTCTGAGCCTGAAAAAAAACCACTTAAAATTAATAAAGAAATTAAGACTAGTATTAAAAAAAGAAATGAGGGATCTTCTTGCATTAAATTAATTATAAACTATGTAAGAATTTCCAATATAAGCTATTAAAACAGCGATCATTGAAACGAGCATGCCTCTAGTAGCAAATTTAATAGATAAATTAAAATAACGCATTATTATTAATGATAATAAATAAACTACCCAAGCAATAACAGTAAAAACACTTTTTAATAATAAATTCGAAGAAATATTAGACTGTATACTGAAACCTGAAACTAAAGCTATAGTTAGAAACGAAAGCCCAATTCCTAATAAATAAAATACAATTCTATAGTTTTTTTCAATTGAAAATTCATTTATATCAATCAAATTTCCAGTTTTAATTTTTTTTATATTTCTCTCAAGTATTACTATTTCACAATAAGCAATAAATAAAAACAATAAACATAAACCAGCTGCAATAAAATGAACTGTTGGTAAAAATTTAATGTAATCATAAATGTACAAATATGCACCAATATAAATTCCAGATGAAATAATTGCTGACAGATAAAGAGAATTTTCTCCCTTTACAGAAAATCTTATAATAAAATAAGTCACAATTGAGATTGTAACTTGGGTGATAAAACTCATAAATTAACCTGAAATATAAACACTTTATATATTAACACTATCAATATTATCAAGGTTAACCTAAAATACATTTCTTTTTTACATTTAACGATATAAATATGGTAATTATTAGACTAGCTAGAAGCGGAGCAAAGAAGAATCCATACTATTTCATCACTGTTGCTGATGAAAGAAAACCTCGTGATGGATCATTCATTGAAAGACTTGGATTTTTTAATCCAAGTGCGCATGGACAAGAGGAAAGACTAAGAGTTGATCTTGAAAAATTAGAGGAATGGATCAAAAAAGGTGCTCAGGTTAGCAACAGAGTTAAATCACTTGTTAAAGAAGCAAATATGACTCCAGAAGAATTTCAAGCAAAGTTTGATGCAAAAAAAGCTAAATTTGAAGCAAAAAAAGTAGCTATTGCAGAAAAGTTA
>CENU01057104.1_pt1 | contig 11618 bp, 14 predicted proteins | sample 361331 | NCBI WGS metagenome assembly CENU01 (sample SAMEA2619766, study PRJEB7988) | marine metagenome | isolation source: saline water (ENVO:00002010), including
CGATCCCACTGCAGCAGGGTTGAGCGAATCTGCTGGAACTTGGCCAGGTTGAAATTCTCGAAAATGATCGAGGTGAAGCCCCCAAGGGCCGTGATGTTGATGCCCCGCTTCTGGGCCAACTCCATGGCGTTCTGCACCTTGCGGGTGGCCGTCTTGAAACGGCTGAGCATCTCCGGCACGAAGCAGGAGTCGATGTAGGTCCCCTCGATCACCTTGCCGGTGTTGCTGGTGACTTCAAAGGTCTCCACTAGCTGCGGCGGAGCGCTGCACCACAGGTCGAGCTCCCCATCGGCCAGGTCCTCGAATCCGAGGTCACGGGCCGTGATGCGTGCATCACGAAAACTGCTGGAGTGACCGATCAGACCGAACATGCCTTAAGCACTAGCCCGGGACCATCACCGGGAAAAACAGGATTGAAAGAGTGTCCCACGACACCGCGCAGGTCCCGTCAATCTCAGACCGCTAGCGCAGCTGCACTCATGCGGGCCAGATCGCGGGGGCCGAACCCGATTTCCATCAAAGCTTCCTGGTAAGCGATCAGGAAATCCTCGATCAGGCTCTCCTTCTCCATTTTCAGAACCGCGGCATCATCGGCCACCTCTTCGAGCATGCGGCGGATGATCGGCAGATTTTCGCGATTGGCCTGCTCGATCTCGTCGCGGGAAGCCTCGAAATTGGCTTTGAGCCACTCCTGGCCGTAGTTCAGGTGGGTGTACTCATCTTTGACGACACCCTCGGTGATCTTGCGAGCGAAAGGATCAGCCACGGGGATATAGATGTGATAGGCGGCGATCGCAAATGCTTCGATCATCAGCGCCTGAATTACCAGGCAGGTGACTACTTTGTTTTGATCCAGCGCTGTACGGAAATTGCCGTGCAGATCAGAGAAGAACGTCTTGGCGAAGGCCATGTCGGGCTCAACGCTGAGATTGCGGCCGCAGGCCTGGAAGCCCTTCATGTGCTTCATCTCCATGCGAGCCAGACCAGCGAGCTCATCGGCTTGCTCGGGGATCAGCGTGCCCAGGGAGATGTAGTTGTCATGGGCTTCCTGCTCGCCCTCGATCACGATGGCGTTGATGCGGCTGTAGGCCGACTTGTAAGCCTCCGTCGTGAAATCCGGTAGCTCCACCTCGAGGGCAGGGGTGCCGTCGACGCTGGTGTCCAGAACGGAGGAGGCCATTACAGCTGCGCAGCGGGTTATTGACGCTGCACTGTACCGATGCCGGACCGAGGGTGCGGCCAGTTGGACTGCACCAACGTCTGGAAGAGCTCACACCAGCCACCAACAAGACCATCCAACAGGACCTGTCCTTCCTCCGCGCTGGCCCCAGCAGGATCACCCACCACCCCGGTGCGACTGATGGATCGCGTGCGCCAGGCGCTGGGCACTGCCCCTTCCAGCGAGAGTCCTGCAGGGGGGTGCGGCAGTGGCTCCGGCAGCGGCAAGGGCCCCACCAGCTCCGGGTGCAGGGCCAGCATCAAGCTGGTCTCCAAGCGACCGGCGTGCAGGCCCTGGCTGCGTTCTGGTTCAGGAATCTGCTCAATCACCCCGGTTGGACCACTCCAGAGAAACCAGGGGAGCACCGCCAAGGCTGTGCAGCGTTGCTGCATCTGCCGCGCAGCCACCTGCAGCAGAGCAATCTGCCCCCCGTGACCGTTGAACAGCACCAGCCGTCGCACACCGGCCTCAGCCAGCGCCGAGCCCACGGACTCCAGCTGGGCCAGCAGCGTCTCCGCCGGGAGGGTGACTGTGCCGGGAAAGCCCAGGTGCTCAGGGGAAAAGCCGTAGCTCAGCACGGGCAGCCGTGCCAACGGCAGGTCCGCGGGCAGCCGCTCCAGCACGCGATCCAACACCGCTTCGGCAAAGAGATGGTCCGTGCCCAGGGGCAGATGGGGACCGTGCTGTTCCACGGCACCGATCGGCAGCACTGCCGTGGCTCCGGGCCGGGAGGCCCAGCGCTCCAGCGCCGGCCAGGACAGATGGTCAAGTCGCCTCGGGGACACCAATGATCAAAGCAGTGCTACCTACAGTGTGAGATCGCGTGAATCAGGTCATGAGCGGCCCCGGCAGCGACAGCCCCAAGAAGCCCTTTTCCCCGGGGTCACTGCAGAAGCCCCTTGCCATCCTGGCGATCAATAAAAAGGAGGAAGAGGAGCGCCGAGAGCGCGAAGCGGAGCAACGCCGGCAGGCCGAAGCAGCAGCGCAGCAGCAGGTGCAAGCACGCCTTGAAAGCCCTCAGCAGCCGGCCCGCCCGGGGGCTGGCGATGTCGATGCCGCCGATCCGATGGCTGGCATGACGATGGCTGATCTTCTCGGCCCCGCCGATCAGCAACGACGTCGTCAGGCTCCACCGCAGCAGCCACAAGCGCAGGAGCAGGCCAAGCCACGCGAGGTGGACGACTTCGACTTCGACGAGGAAGCCTTCCTGGCGGCTCTCGATGAGAACGAACCCATTGGGGCCACCGGTGATGTGGTCACCGGAAAGGTGATCGAACATGAAAGCGATGGCATCTATGTCGATATCGGCGGCAAGGCGCCTGGCTTCATGCCCAAGGGCGAATGCGGCCTCGGGGTGATCACCGACCTCAAGAACCGTTTCCCCAAGGGGATGGAGGTGCAGGTGCTGGTGACCCGGGAGCAGAACGCCGATGGCATGGTCACCATCAGCTGCCGCGCCCTCGCTCTGCGGCAAGCCTGGGAGCGGGTGCGTCAGCTGGAGAAGGACGGCAAGGTGGTTCAGGTCAAGATCAATGGCTTCAACCGCGGCGGCTGCACCTGCGATCTCGAAGGTCTGCGCGGCTTCATCCCACGCTCCCAGCTCAATGAAGGGGAGAACCATGAAGCCCTGGTGGGCAAGACCCTCGGGGCTGCCTTTCTCGAAGTCAATCCCGACACCCGCAAGCTGGTGCTCTCTGAGAAGAAAGCAGCCCTGGCGGCCCGCTTCTCGGAACTGGAAGTCGGCCAGCTGGTCAGCGGCCATGTGGCCAGCATCAAGCCCTATGGATTTTTCGTCGATCTCGGCGGTGTCAGCGGCCTGCTCCACCACAGCTGTGTCACCGGAGGCACCATGCGCGACCTGCGCGAAGTCTTCCAACAGGGGGATGAGGTGAAGGCACTGGTGACCGAACTGGACCCCGGTCGCGGCCGCATTGGGCTGAATACGGCGATGCTCGAAAATCAGCCTGGTGAGCTGCTTGTGAGCAAAGACGCCCTGATGGCAGAGGCACAGGATCGCGCCAACCGCGCCCGCAACATGATGCGCATCCAGGAACAGAACGCCGGATGAGCGGAGCCTCCGACATCTGGGAGCTGGATTACTTCTCCCGCCCCCTGCTGGATGAAGAGGGCAAGAAACGCTGGGAGTTGCTGATCAGCAACGGTGATGGCAGCTTCCGCTGGCAGCGCTTCTGCCCTGCCAGCAGCGTCAACTCCGTCTGGCTGAAACAGGCCCTGGCCGATGCCCTGAGCCAGGCCAGCGAAGACGGTGCTGCAACGCCAAGGCGGCTGCGCTGCTGGCGCAGCTCGATGCGCACCATGGTGCAGCGGGCCGCTGAGCCCATGGGCCTGGAGATGGTGCCGAGCCGGCGCTGTTACGCCCTGGTGGAGTGGTTGATGGAGCGCCAGGCCGAGGTTTATCCCGCCATGGATGGCCATATGAGCGGCCCGTTGGCACCCCCGCCGAGCCCCTTGCAACCCCCAGCCGTTCCCCTGCCGGAAGCGGTGCGCGGCGACAGCTGGGGCTGGGCCTCACTGCCGGCGGCCAGCCTCGTCGATGCAGGCGAGTGGCCCATGGACTTCAGCGGTCTGGTGCCCCTACCCGCCTGCGATGGCACAGCGATGGTGCCGGGCGTGCGCCTGTTCAGCAGCAGCCGTGCCCTGGCCCTGGCGGGCTGGCTCAGTGGTCTGGAACCTGTCCGCCTTGAGGTGAGCGGCCGGCAACTGGTGCTGGAAGCCGGCATGGAGGATCGCTGGCTGGTGAGTGACCTCAAGGGCGATGAGGCCAGCTCAGCGGTTCAAGCGCTGGAGACCGCGCGCCAGCAGGCCGGCGGTCTGCAGTTCCTGGCGGTGCAGAGCGACGCTGATGCCGAAGCCTTTGCGGGCTTCTGGCTCCTGCGCGATCTTCCCGATGTCTGAACGACTGCCGCCGCCCTTTGATCGGCCCGACAAGGGCTTTAACGATCTGGAGGGCTGGACCTGGGTGGGCACCTACGGGGGCTACTACCTGCAGTGCAATGCGCTGCAGAGCTTTGAGCACGGCTTCTTCACCCGGCAGTGGCAGGGCCGCGAGCCGGAGGAGCTGGTGGGGTATGTCAGTGCTGGGGTGAGCGTGCACCGGCTCAAGCAGGTGCACAGCGGCACGGTGCTCCAGGCGAGTGGCGCCGCGTCATCGCCTTGGCCAGAAGCCGATGGCCTGGCCAGTGATCAAGCCGGCCAGAGCCTCTGGGTGGCCGGGGCCGACTGCACCCCCGCCCTGATCGCTGATCCAGCCAGCGGCCGGGTGGCGGCCTGCCATGCCGGCTGGCGCGGCGTGGCGGCGCGCATTCTTGAAACAGCCATTGCTCAGCTGGAGGCCAGCGGCTGCCAGCGAGCGGATCTGCAGGTGGCCCTGGGACCTGCGGTGAGCGGGGCGAACTACCAGGTGGAACGCTGCGTCAGCGAACAGCTCGGCAGCATCGAGGCGCTGCAGGCGGCTGGGGCCCTGCAGGCTGACCCCCAGCCTGAACGGGATCGACTCGACATCCGCCTGGCTGCCCGTCAGCAGCTCATCGGCGCTGGCCTGAGGCGCGAGCAGATCCATCTCTGCCCTCTCTGCACCGTTGAGCAGGGCGAGCTGTTCCACTCCTGGCGCCGCGATCAGGTCAAGGCGGTGCAATGGAGCGGCATCGTCAGTCAGGCCGCCTGAAGACCACCGTCAGGTTGTTGGCCGGCATGGGCCAGCGCCCATCACCCACCAGATTGCAGCGACCAGCCAGCGCCGTGACCTCCTCGAGCCGGCGCAGCCCCCAGCGGGGATCGCGGCTGCGCAGGCTCGCATCAAACGCCTCATTGCTGGCGCTGGTGGGCACCGTGTCTTCCAGAAAAGGGCCGTAGATCACCAGGCGGCCGCCGGGCGGCAGTTGGGCTCCGGCCTCTGCCATCAAGCCTTCGCAGGCCTCCCAGGGCGCGATATGGATCATGTTGATGCAAAGCATCAGCGCTGGGCGGAGCAGGGGCCAGGGACGTTGGGTGGCATCCAACGCCAGCGGCTCTGCCATGGCGCTCAGCTGCAGGTGCGCCGCCCAGGCGGCGAGGCTGGCGCGATGGGTCTCGAGCGGATCGCTGCCCTGCCAGCGCAACTGGGGGTGGCTGGCGGCAAAGCGCTGCTGGAAATGGCAGAGATGCTCACCACTGCCACTGGCGATCTCCAGCACCAGACCGGCGTGGGGCAGCAAGGGGCCCAGCACCTCCGCCAGGGGTTCACGGTTGCGTTCGGTGGCTGGGAACCAGAGCCGCGCATCCATGGCAGCCTTAAAGCAGAGACGGTGGTCCCACCATGGCCCAGGGGTTCTGGTCGCTCAAACCCTGGTGGTGTCAGCCATGGACGATTCTGCTGAGCGGCAGCATCGCGATTGCAGGCAGCTGGCTGCTGCTGGAGCGCTGGTGGATCACAGCGCCCGTGGCACTGCTGGTGCTGGGTTGGTGGGGACTGTTTCTGGTGGTGGTGCCCTACACCACCCCAGTCAAGGAATCAGAAACGCTGGGAGCTGATCACCAGCAGCAGCAACACTGAGGCAAAGCCGGCAACAACAGGAAGACTGCTCATGGCGCGTGCTGCAAGTGGTTTTTGAACCTACCTGGAGCAAATGATCTGGTCATGAGTGCTTTTCCCCAATGGCCGAGTCCATGGCCACAGTGAAAGCGGGCAGCACGAGCCATGGCACCGGACCTGCTGGCGATCAGCACCTCAATAGCCTTTGAGGCGCCCCTGATCAGCCTTGAAAGCGCGTTATCAGCAAGCCTGCTGCAGAGCGGCCTCCGTCGTGAGGATTACCTGCGGCGGCTCATGGCCGATCTGCACCAGCCGCGCTTGCAACCACTGCTGTGGGTGCTGCCGCGCCGCTGGCGGCTTGCACCGGCCCAGTTGCCAACCCAGCTGCATGGTTTGGCCCAGCTGCTCGAGCAGGGGCTGCTGAGCCCCGCCCTGCTGGCCGTGCTCGGCGATGAGCTGGCTGCACTGGTGCCATCTGCTGCTCACGCCAGCGCCCTGGAGCGATGGCGCGGGGATGGGGGCACACCGGTGCCGTCCTGGCCTGAGCTGCTGGCCCTGGCGCAGCAGCAGCAGGCCCCGGAAACCATCGCCCCACCGGCAGAGACGCGCCAGCTGGCTCCGGGGCTGGCGTGGCAGAACGTGGGCCTGCACTACAGCCAAAACGCCAACCAACGCCAGGCCAATGCCGCATTGGCCCGAGCACTGAATCAAGCGGCAAGCAAGCTCGATGCCAGTGCCCCAGCAGGAACGGGCAGCCGCGCCTGGCTGGCTGAACTGATGGCCAGGGGCTGGCAGGCCCGGGCCCGATGCCGCGCCAGCATTGCCAGCTTCGGGTTAGGGGCCAGCCTGGAGGCCGGCGAAGGTGGCTGGCATCAGGTGCCGATTGCCCTGCCAATGCGGACCGGGCTGCTGGATCGCCATGGTCATGAGATCCGCGCCCTGCTGCCCCACAGCAGCATCGAGCTGGAGCTGCAGGGGGAGAACGCCCAACTGCTATTGCAGTTTTATCAAGGCACAGAAGGACTCTGCGGCTGGGAGGCGATGAACGATCTACGCCGCCCCTGGCAGAACGACCGCCATAACGGCACGGTTCGCTACCAGGGGGAGCCATGGCAAGGGGAAGCACTGCTGGAGCTGATGGACCTCACCGATGTCATGGGCTGGGTGCACAACACCGTGGCCAGCGAGCACCATCTGCAGCTGGGGGGTTACGGGACGTTGGGCTACTGCATCGACACCACCGCCCTGGTGCAGCAAGCCAGCTGGGGGCACTGCGAGCTCTTCCCGGTGGTGATCACCGGGCTGTGGCGCGAACGGCTGCGGCGCTGCGCCAATGCCCTGCGCCCACAGATGCCCGCGGGCCATGGCCCGGCCATCGCTCGATACCTCGAGGCCCTTGACGGCTTGCCCCTGGATCTCTCCCAGCACGGCGCCTCGGCCCAGCAGGCTTGGCTGCGCCTGAAAGCCTCTCAACCGTCCCTAAGTCCGTTGCTGCTGGTCCAGAACCTGCAGGATGCGCCCGATGACCTGACTGCGGTAGCGCTCTGAAAAAGGCCCGCGGGAGCCGTTATGGGTCATGCCATGGATCATGGAGCGTTGCACTAGACCGCGACGGCGCGCCTGATTCCACTTGGTGAACGGCAACAGGGCCAGACGTCCTGGATAGGCGATCTGGCCAAGCGCGGCCACCGGATCGACGCTGCCCAAGATCAGGGTCACCCGCTCGAGGTCCAACAACCACTGGTTGCCGCTGAACACACCGCAGAAGGTGATGATCTGGACGGGTACGCCGCAGATGCGGCGCAGGTAGTCAGCAACGCCCATGGCCATTTCGCCCCCACCGCTGTACCCCAGCAGCACCAACTCAGAGCCTTGGGCCGGATCAAAGCCCTCCTCCACCAGGCGCAGGGTGATTTTCAAGGCGAGCTCGTAGTTGAGGATCGGGCCATAACGCCGATCAGAAGAGATCCCCACCTTGATGACGTTGTTGGCCTGGACCAGCACGCTGGCCAGCAGAGCGATCAACGCGTTGGGGTGATGCTCCTGCAGGGCGAACAGACGGCGCCAGAACCAGGCACTGCCATGGTCATCAGCCAGTCCAACCTGCAACACCGTGTAGGTCTCCAGGCCCCGCACCAGGTGGTGGTCCTGCTGCAAACGGCTCTGAAGCTCCTCAAGAAACGTGCTCACCCGAGGGGGATGGTCCCGTTCGAGCTGATGAATGCCATCGAGGTAGATGACAAAGCGACGCACACCGGCTTGAGATTTGCTGCTGGGTCCAGCCAGCACCTCGGAAGGCTCTGGAATGCCCGCCAGCCATCCCTCCCAAAAGGCGAACTGATTGACGAGGGAATAAATGCCGGCGATCGGGATGATGAACAGCAGAGCCAGGAGCAGATCACGCAACAACCACAGCAGGTCATCAACGCCTTGATCAAACGGCTGCATCCAGGCGCGATGCAGCACCAGGATTACGGCGGTGATGAAGGTCACAACCACCATCAAGATGAGCCCGCGCAAGTTACGGCGCTGCTGCTTGGCAAGATCACGGACGGGGGCAGAAACAGCCATGGTTCAGCTCTTCAATGCTGAGGCCAGCCGTAGATAGCTGCGTCGCCAGCTTTGACGAAACACCAGAGCCACCATCACCAAGGTGAGGACATAGCCCGGAGCGGTGATCAGCAGCACCTGCTCATAGGGCAAGCCAAAACGCAGATGAATCAGGGTTACCACATTGAGATGCACCAACACCCAGATCACGATGGCAATGAGATCGCTGATGTAGGGCGCGGCGACCAAGACATAGAACAATCCCGGCGTCAATGCACCGCCCGTGGCATTGAAAAAGACATGGGGCTCGATCACCCGATTGGTGACAAGGGCAATCATCAACAAGTTCAGACAGCTGCCAATCAGCAACGCTGCTGCAAGAACCAGGGAATCAAGTATCACATGAACAAGAATCTGCCTTGGCTTGAGCCGATTGGCCATCAAGGAGAACACATGGGCCAGCGAGAAGGAAAAACCAACAGCGATGATCAACCCCAGACCCACACGGGCCTGAGGTATCGCTACAACAGAGCGTTCAACAAGAAACTCAAGATGTTGCTCTAGCATTCTTGAGTCGGGGACGGTTGATGATCCAGAGAATCATGATCGACAGCACGGCCGAGTAAAAACACCAAACCGAATTAAAGGCCCGGCTGTGGGTGAACCAGGTCAGGAAGATCGACACAAAGATCATGACACCAAAGGCACGCACAGCCTTATCTTTCAGCGCCACCAATGGCAGCACAATGAAGCCCCAGTAGACCAACTGACCCACAGGCTCAGTATTGATGAAGTTATGCCAGACAGTATCGACGCTGTAAACGATCCGTCCGGCTGTAATCGCTGGTTGAACCAGGTCTGGCTGGAAGAACACAGGGATGTAGAAACCAATCCCCAGCAGTGAAGCCACAATCCACACCCACCTCAAGCGCGTTTGCATCCCCTCCGTTTCCGTGGCTTGGCTAATGCGATAGGCGCAATAGGGGATCCAGATCATCCAGAAGCAATACGCAAAGAAGAGAAAGCCCCGTGCCGTGATCGTGCCGAGGGGCTCTATGCCACCGCCATCGATTGCGGTCCACTGCAACCCTTCAACAAACTGCTGAGTTCCAAAAAAGGCCGGTGTCATGGCCAGCGGCACATAGGCCTTCTGATCAGTACTGCGGGCAATGTGGGTGCCGTACAGACCGATCGGGACCAGCACAGCAGCCGCCGTGAAGCTGGCGGAGGCGGAGAAACACATGGAATTCGAATGTTCCGCCTCAAATTAGTAATGCCGACTACAACGAGCCATCGAATGAGATTTTCTTAAACCCAGCGCTCAGCCCACTTCAGAAGATGCTCCGCCACAGGCTGGAGCGCGCGAGGCGACTGAATCAATTGGCGATGATTCCAGACCGGTAACGCTTGCTTAGGACCAATCGGGAGCACCCCTGTCCAAGACGGAATCACCATCAAATCCCAAGGGCAATAGAAGCTCATGCAGTCAAGGCTCCCCAGGGTGGAGACGTCACGGTTGAGCTGCCGCAGCAAAGCACTACCGATCTTCATGTCGGCTACGCCGGCCAATAGAGCCCGGGGCCAGGGCTGGGCCACCAGCGTTCCGTGCTGCGGGCTGCCCAACGAGAGAAAGCAACGGGTGCGCTGATGCCCCCCCAGCAGTTGGATCCAGCTGCGCGAAATGATGGCGCCCATGGAAAATCCCAACAGGTCAATGGGCTGCTCAGGTCCAAAGCGCGCCTGTATCGCATCATCAAGGTCCTGCGCCAGGGTCAGCAGCGGAGTGGAGCCAAGGCGATGGGGCAGATGGGGCGCCATGATCTCGCCGGGTCTGGGCTCGAGATACTGCTGCAACCGCCGAAACACATGGGGCGTGTCCCACAGCCCATGCACCAGCACCAGAGGCCGCACGCCACTCATCGCCAGAGGCAGAAGTTCAGACCTTTAGTTTCGACCGGTGAACGGCACGGAGTTAGCGAACCATGGCAGAGAGTCCTTATTTGGTGTGCCTGGCGCTGATCGAGCAGAACGGCCGGCGTCGCCTGCCCATTGGTGGCGGCAGCCTGAGCGAACCGATCGCGGCAGGCGCCGACCCCGGTGAAAGCGGCCGTGCCATGGCACTGGATCTCTTGCTGCGTCTCTGGCAGCAGAGTGATGATGGCCCGCTAGCGCGCTGCGAGGGACTCCAGAGCCTGCTGCTCCTGGAGCTGCCGATGGACTGCTTCATCGAAGCGCTACCCAAACTCAAAGCCGAGTGGATCAACAGCGGTGACACGATCGCGCTGCTGCAGGGGCTGCGTGAGCTGGCCGGCAGGGGCTGGACTCTGCAGACGGCAAAGTATTCCCAACCCACCTTTTCAAGCTGGTAATGGTGCTGCTGCGTGGATTGATGGCTCTGCTGTTGATGCTGGGGATCTGGTCGGCGCCAGCCCATGCCGCCGCTGATGGGGCATCCCTCTTTGAGGCCCACTGCGTGGGCTGCCATCTCAATGGCGGCAACATCATCCGCCGCGGCAAAACCCTGCAACTCAAGGCCTTGGAGCGCAACGGCATCCAGGGCCCACTGGAGATCGCCATCATCGCCACCGAAGGCAGAGGCCAGATGAGCGGCTATGGCGAGGTACTCGGCGAGGGCGGCGCTGAAGCAGTTGCCGAATGGATCTGGCAGCAAGCTCAAAACGAATGGAGCAGCCCTGATTCCTAGACCTTCTTATGCGAGATAAAACCAAAAATAAGCACTAACAAATGACAGATCGACAAGACACAACATATTCATGACAATCTTCTAAAAATCTGTAGCATCTGACTGCAAGCAGAAGCCTCAGAGTCAACTTTTGCCATGTGGAATCAGAACAAAGCAGCCATTTCCATTGGAACCTTTATTTACTGCTTCACTGCTGCAGCGCCTGCAGTAAAAGCAATTGAAGTGGACCCGTATCCAGGAGATGGCAAGTGCTATTTCATTGAAAACGAAGTAGAGATTGACTACAAAAAAGGCAGCGAAAGCCTTGCAATTCTTAGCGCAAATCCGTGGTACGGAGACCAAGCAGTATCCGATCTTGCCGCTAAAAAATTCTACGACAATACCGATCCTCCAGAAAGCTGGAGATTTGCCTACAAAGCAACAGCTGGAAACACCAAAGGCAACAATAATGATCAACTTAATACATGGTATTACACAAGAAAAGAACACCAAGAGGGCTACTCTGGCGGCAAAGGAACAGAAATTTGGACATTTGCAACTGGATTTGAGTACGCCTGTGTCGGAGAAACACCCGGAGATGGCGCATTTGACAACCTAAACATTCCTGGACTAAT
>CENU01006019.1_pt1 | contig 11617 bp, 12 predicted proteins | sample 361331 | NCBI WGS metagenome assembly CENU01 (sample SAMEA2619766, study PRJEB7988) | marine metagenome | isolation source: saline water (ENVO:00002010), including
ATGCCAGTAAAAATGATTATTTTCCAGATTTTGCAAAGTTGCTAGATGACTACGGAAAAGTTTTAAGTATAGGTGGTAATGTATATGTTTCTATAAGATAAAAAGGTATTTTTTATTTTTCATAATTTTTTGAATTTATTGCAATTAATGATATTACGTGAAGTTATTTTCAAAAACGTTATTAAAATAATGAGGTTTTAAAAGAATTTGAAATGAATTACAGAATTACTCTGTAATTATAACTCTAGTATTAGTACCTATTGAGACAGTTACTTTAGAACCGATTGGTATTTGCTCATTACCTGACTGAACAATAGATATGTCATCTTCACTATCATCGACATCAATTACATATTGAAAACCATTATGGTCACCAAGTCGTGATGCAACTGCATTACCTAAAATAGCACCACCTATTGCACCTACTACAGCAACAGTATCTCGACATTCATCGTCAAAAATACCTTCACCACAACCAATCACAGCACCGAGAAGGCCTCCTGTAATAGCTCCAAGCCCATCATCTTCACCTTTAATTTTTACCGGCTCTGCGGCTACTAATGTGCCGTATTTTACGGTATTTATTCTTTGAGTGTCAGATTTATTAACACCATCAACCATATTATTACAAGAAAGAAAAAATACTGATAGTAAAATAATAAGTTTATTTAAATTCATGATTTATTCCTCATCACCAATCTTAATATACAACTTTTTAATATATTTTTGTTTTCTTTTTATTGGAAGCTCAGAAAATTCACTTACAGATATTGGTTTTCCGGCAGCTTTTTGATTATCTGTAAGCTCTTGAAGTATCGCCTGGTAATAAGATGACCATTCTGCGTTAGTTTTAGGTAACTGTTGATCCATATTTTCCATTATCTATAATCCTAACTTTTTATAGAATAAATTAATACTATAAAAAAGATCCTCATTTGATGAATTTTTAATTTGAATAGTATTTGGACTTTTCATTTTAATAAATTTTTCTTGGACCATATCTAATAAGGTCAGAGATAATTTTTCTGAGACATTAAGAAATGTCAAATCTATAATATTTTTTTGAATATTAATTTTAATTATACCTAAATTAATAGATTTGATTTTAATCTGAAGTAAATTGATTAAATTTGTGACTTCATAAGAATATTCTCCATATCGATCACACATTTCATAAATAATATCTTTTATTTCAGACGGATCTTTGGCGTTAGTCAATTTACGATAAATTATAAGCCGAGATATATCATCTGATATATAGCTTTTTGGGATATAGTATTCAAAGTAAGCATTAAATTCAAAATCAGCAAAATCATGTTCTTCATTTGTTTGATTATTCTTTTGTTTTTCAACTTCCTCTTTCAGCATACTTTGATAAAGCTCTATTCCTATATCTTTGACATGACCACTTTGTTCATCTCCCAATAAATTACCTGCACCTCTTATTTCTAAATCCTCATTGGCCAATTGGAAGTTAGATCCTAAATTTTCATAGTTAGCTAATACTTGAAGCTTTTTAAGAGCAGTTTTATTTATTAATTTTTCACTATCATGAAATAAATATGCATATGCTCTTTTATCTGATCTTCCTACCCTTCCTCTTAATTGATAGAGTTGAGAAAGACCAAACAAATTAGAATTAAATATAATTAAAGTATTTGCATTTTTAATATCAATTCCAGATTCAATAATATTCGTAGAAATTAAGCATTGTATGTCTCCATTAGTAAAAGATAAAAATACATCCTCTATATCTTTTTCTTTCATTTTGCTGTGACCTACCGCATAGCTAATTTCTAAATTTAGTTTTTTTATTTCCCCCTCAACAAAAGGTATATGACTGATTCTTGGAACAACTATAAATATTTGACCATTGCGAGCTATTTCATTTTTAATTGCTGATAAAAAAGATACAGGTTCGTATTTTTGAACATATGTTCTGATACTAATTCTGTTAGATGGCGGTGTTCCAATTACACTTAAATCCTTTAATCCTAATAATGACATCTGAAGAGTTCTTGGTATTGGGGTTGCCGATAATGAGAATAAATGAATATGAGGATATTTATTTATTAGGTATTCTTTTTGATCTACACCAAATTTTTGCTCTTCATCGATAACTAATGTACCCAAATTATTAAATTCTATATCTTTTTTAAATAAACTATGGGTAGCAATAAGTATTTGAGTTTCTCCTGTATTTAAATTTTTTAGAATTTGATTTTTTTCTTTTTGAGTAGAAAAACGAGAAAGAGTTTCAACTTTTAGATTAAAGATACTAAACCTATCAGAAAATGTTCTAGTATGCTGCAATGCTAATAATGTCGTTGGAACAACTATTACAAATTGAAAACCTGCAAGATAAGTCGCACAAGCAATTCTTAAAGCTACTTCTGTTTTTCCAAAACCCACATCTCCACATATAAGACGATTTGCGGGTTTATCAGACTGTATGTCATCTAAAGAAGTATTAATTGCATTTAATTGATCTTCAGTTTCAATGAAACCAAATTGATTATTAAATTTTTCAAGTTCAGAATTTAAGAATTCAAAGGGCTTTATATGAATTGATTGTCTCTTAGCTGCATTTTTTAATAATTTGTTAGCTAAAAAGCGAATTTTTTTCTTAACAGAATTTTTTCTTAATCCCCAATCATTGCTTCCAAGTTTATCTAATAGTAATCCATTGTCATCAAAGCCATAACGAGAAATTAGATTTAAATTTTCTATAGGAAGTAAAAGTTTATCATTTCCTCTATAAATTAATCTTACAAATTCTTTGGCCTGATAGTTGATAGTAATCCTATCTATGGACAGAAATCTTCCTATTCCATGTTTGTGATGAACTACAGCATCACCTAAAGATAAATCATTAAAATTAACGACCTGCTCAGTGAATGATCCTTTGGGTGTTGGTTTATATGAGTTTATATGGAGGTTATTGAATAGAGATATATTTCGAGAGATTACACTGCTTTTGAAGCTAAAATTACTTCCATATGATGGTGACTCTTTTGATTTTTGAATATATTTTTTTTGGTAATCTGACTCCGTGTTTCCTTGATGAAAGTAAACTTTCAAATTTTTATTTGATAGTGAGTCAATTGAAAATTTTGGATCTAATAAGTTATATTCAGAATTGTCACTCTGAATATTTTCAAATTTGATTCTTCTTAAATCAGTTTCATTGATATAAAAATTATCATAAGGAAGTTCTATATTACTTTGTTCATGAACTGATTTGAAAAAGTTTATCCTGTCGAAAAGTACAACATCACTTCGATTATAAGAATAAAATGTAAAATTTTTAAAAAAGGATAAAAAATTGGAGCTATTATGACTTGTGATTGTATTTTCAATGAGAGAGTTGACCAATAATATCTCCTCCAATTCATCTTTATATGTTAACTGTGTTTGGGGGTTAAACTCTCTAATAGACTCTATTACATTATCAAATAGAGAAATTCTAAAGGGATTATTATTATGGTTATAAATGTCTAGAATGTCTCCCCTCAAAGAAAACTCTAATTTATTATAGACATTAGCATTGTTTGAGTGACCAAAATTAACTAATTTTTTGATGATCTCATTAACATCTATTTTTTGATTTGTTTTAATCGTAAAAAAATGATCAACATCTTTTTTAAAATCAAATAATTTAAGAAAACAGTTACATGTAAGAATAACTATGTCAAATTTGTTCAAATTAATAAATTTAAGTGAACGTTCTAATAATATATCTGAAGATGATGACTCAAAACTAAATGGAAGAGAGTCATGCGCAGGCAAATAAACAATTTTTTGATTTTGAAATTGAGCACTGTAGATATTATAAAAATCAATAGCTACTTTGTCATCTTCACATAATATTACTGATTGATTTTTTATCATCTATATCTTGTGTTATTTTGAAAGATCAATGATTTTTTGATATTTTTCTTTTTCAAATTGAGAAATTTCATTAAAAAAAATATCAAAAATATATTGTGTTTCCTTTTTTAGTAAATCCTCTAAAAGAGATAGGGTTTCTATATCATGAGTATTACTTAACTTTTGGTATATTTTTGAAAAAATGACATCTAATTCTTTAATTCCCAATGTTTGACATCGATATTTTATTTTTTTTAATCTATCTTGAATTAAAGCCATGATTTCTAATGATTTGATCTCCTTATATCAGAAAGTAGACAAACTTAAAGGAATTGGTCCAAAAAAAGTATCTTATTTAAAAAATCTCGGAATTAATACAATACTTGATGCTTTTTATATATTGCCCTCTCGAGCAATTGATAGGACCCAGGATATTGATTTTAAAAAACTAGAAAAGGGCCAAGTGATTACAACACTAGTTAAGGTAAAAAAGCACCACTACCCTTTTAACCCTAGACTACCTTATGTTATCGAATGCATTAAAGATAAATTGATTATTAATATTATTTATTTTTCTGTTAAAGGAAATTTTCTTCGATCAAAATATCCTGAAAATAAGGAGCTAATAATAAGCGGGAAGATATCTTTTTATAAAAGTAATTTAAGCATAGCTCATCCTGACTATATTGAGGAAATAGAAAATGAAAAAAACTTAAGAAAAATAGAAAATATATACCCATTAACTAGAGGCATTCAATTAAGAGATATTAAAAACATTTTAAATACAGGCAAAAATCATATTAAAGATTTTGATGAATGGTTAGATGATTATTTGTTAAAAAAATACCAATTTAACAGCTTTGTATATTCATTAAATAAGATACATTTTCCAGAAAGTTTATTAGACGTCGAGAACAAAGAAAAATTTAGACAAAGACTCTCTATAGATGAACTTATATCTAATTATTTTGCAATAAGGTACTTAAAGGAAAAGACTAAAAAAAAAGAATTGCCACTTAATTTAGATAATAATGAACAATTATTAGCTATTCAAAAATTACCTTTTCAATTAACTGAAAAGCAATCACAAGCAATTAATCTGATAAATCAGTTAAATAAATCTAATTATCGAGAAAATATGCTTCTTCAAGGAGATGTGGGATCTGGAAAAACTATTATAGCTTTATTGACGGCTTTGCCATTTATAACTAGTGGATATCAAGTAGCATATATGGCACCTACAGAAATACTAGCTCAACAAATATTTGATAATTTAAAAACATTAATTACATCTCCTAATATTTTTTCAACATTGTTAACAGGAAGTACAAAAAATAAACCTGAAATTTATGATAAAATTAAAAAGAATGAGATTAATTTTGTTATTGGAACACATGCAATATTCCAAGAGAAGCTAATATTTAATAATCTATCTTATGTAATAATTGATGAACAACATCGTTTTGGTGTTCAACAAAGATTATTACTAGCTGAAAAAGGAATTAATACAAATATTTTACTAATGTCGGCTACACCTATACCTAGAACATTAGCATTGGCTCAGTATGGAGAAATAGAACAAATAATAGTTAATGAAAGACCTGCTTTTCAAAAACCAATCATAACTAAAGTTTCTAGTAATGAAAAAATTAAGGATTTAATTTTATTTTTAAAAAATAATGTAAATAAGCATCAACAAGCTTACTGGATTTGCCCCCTTGTTGAAGCCTCAGAAGGTCAACAATATAAAGATGTAGAGACAAGATATAAATCACTTAAAAAAGTATTCGGTAATGAGGTGCAATTTCTTCATGGGAAAATGAAGTCAGAGGAAAAAGAAAGTATTATTCAAAGTTTTAAAAAGGGAAATATTAAGTTATTAGTTGCCACAACAGTCATTGAGGTAGGAATTGATAATAAAAATGCAAATTTCATTATAATTGAAAATTCTGAAAAATTTGGTCTGTCTCAACTACATCAATTAAGAGGTCGAGTTGGTCGCGGATCATCTCAGGGATATTGTTTTGTTCTATATGGTGAAGAAATTACAGATAATTCTACAGAGAGGTTAAAAGTTTTCAAAAAAACACTAGATGGCTTTAAATTAGCAGAAAAAGACTTAGAAATAAGAGGTACTGGAGATATCCTTGGATATCGTCAAAGTGGAGACTCTCTATTTAAATTTGTGGATGTTCAAAGGGACCAACAAATAATTTTAGACGCACTTCAATATGTTAAAAAAATCATTTTAGATAAAACCTACGAGGATGAAAAATTCAAAAAAAATATTTATAAATTGTTAGTTTTTTTCAAACAACAAGAAGCAATAAAATTACTTTTTAGCTAATTTTTTCTTTTTTTTTGGTAATGCTTTTTCAATGTTAGGTGCACTCGGAGTTACTAATCCTGCTGAGATAATATATTTAATCGCCTGATCAACTGACATTGATAGTTTTGTGCATTTTGTTAAAGGAACAAACATTAAAAAACCCGTAGTGGGATTTGGTGTGGAAGGCATAAAAACATTAATCATTTTTTTATTTTTTCTTACAGCTATCTCCCCTTTTGTCTCACTCGTAAGAAAACCAATCGCATACATGTCTTTTTGTGGATACTCAATTAAAACGACTTCTTTAAAAGCATTTGATTGAGTTGTCGCAAAAGTATCAATTATCTGTTTCACTGTATTATAAATAGAATTTAATCCTGGTATTTTTGATAAAATTCCATCAACTACTTTATGATAAAATCTTCCAAAGAAGCTACCTGCAACTGCACCTAGGATTGTAAAAAATACAAAGGCAACTATTAATCCAACACCAGGTATCTCTGCAGGAATTCCTAATTGACTTAAGGGGATGAATGGACGAAATATTTTATCTGCTAAGCCAACAACTACCCATGCAACGTATACAGATAGTCCTAGAGGAGCAACAATGAGTATCCCGCTAAAAAAGTAATTTTGAATTTTTTTCATTAATTAAATTTTAAGCTTATCTTCAAAGATAAAGTCTTGTTTACCATCTATTTCGAAAGAAACTTTAATAGGAATATCCTTAATATTTGGGTTATCCTGAATAAATTTATGTAATTTTTCTTGCGAATTTATACCTAGTCTCTTAAGAAATTTTCTAACTTCTAATTGTGTTTTTTCATCCATAGAAATAATATAAGTATTTTTTTAGTTAATTGAAGATAATTTGGGTTAATTAAATATTATAAATTATTGAGATAATTGTTTTTAATTCTAAAAGAGTTGTTGAAATACCAATCACAACAACTAAACGTGCTAAAAATGATAATATTTTATTGCCTTTATAAGATTGAGAGCTTCTCCAAACTCCAAGACAAGAGGTAAAATAATAAATCAAATTAATTACAAGATATAAAGAAAAAGAATAAATGAATTTTTGTATTTGTATTTTTGTAACTAAAAGCAATGGCGCTGAAATCAAAAAATTTCCTAAAACATAGTAAATCCAGTAACTTTTATATAGTGGCAAGTCTCCCTTAAACAATTTTATTAGATTCTGTTCTAAGCTATTCAAGTTAATCATTTGATTTAATTCTTCCCCAATTCACTCTATTCCATATCCTCTCATGAAAATAATAAATAATAGATTTAGTGATTATCTCAAAAATAGCAATACTTGTTGCCCAATCAAATCTTCCAGTAACAACAAAACTTACTAGAAAAGTATCTAAAGATGCTGTTATACGCCAAGTTATAGCCTTGTAAAAAGACCTAGATCTTTTAACACCATTTTCAAATCGACCAATTTTGTAATTATTCCATATCCTCTCATGAAAATAATATAAAAAGGTTTTAGTAATTATTTCAAGTCCTGCTATGTAAAAAGCCAAATTAAATGAATAATTTTGTGTAGAATAGTTAATAATGATTGAGCTTAAAAGAAAAGTGTCAAGTGAACCTAAAAATCTCCAAGTAATTGATTTTGTTATAGATCGTTTTTTAGTTACTATCATTAATTCGTGATACTATATTTTTTAAGGTAAAGTTTAGCGTTAAATTTTTTTGAAAAAATATTATATTGCACGGGCAGTAACAGATCGCCTAAATCTGTAAATATCATGTGTATTTCCTTTAAATTATTTTTTTTATTAATTTTATGAAGACCTTCAAATAAGGGGAAAGTTAAAATCAATTTTTCAGCTTGGCCACTGTAAATTGTGGGATTGTTATCATTTAAAACTAGAGAGCTAATATCTCCTTTTGTTAGTTTATAGAAATTTAAACCGTCTATAATTAGTCGATCCGAATTGTTATTGTATAGAAGATATTGAGTTAGTTGCGATACAGGGTCAGTGAAAAACAAAAATTTATCTAAAAGTTGGTTTTGAAGTTTAATTTGATCTTCAGATATATCTTTAGATATGTCAAATTTATTTATAGTTCCATTTTTATTAAATAAGATATTTGTATAAACATCTTGCCGAGTGCTTTTAGTTTTGCTCTTATAAGATATTGGCCTTAAGTGATTATCATCTATATATCCCTCTACTAAAGTAAGAGATTCATAATTGAATATTTGATCAGTTATTCCATAACTCTTAATAAAATATTTTATTTTGTATTGATTTTGATCAATAGAGATATCCCAAAATAAATCTGCTAAGTGGGCAGATTTCCAATCTATTTCAAAATGGAGATTAATTTCTTTTGAGAATAGAGAATTCGAATATATTAATAATGAAATTATGAAAAATATGCGCATTAATAAAGTTACCTTTACAGATAAAACTATAGATCAATATAGCGTAATTATAGATGTCCGCACACCGTTAGAATTCAAAGAAGATCATATCCCTGGATCTTTAAACTACCCAGTTCTAACAAATAAACAAAGGCATGAAATAGGTATAAAATATAAAGAAAACTCTTTTTTAGCTAAAAAAATAGGGGCTCAATTAATTAGTAACAATATTGCAAAAATATTGGGCAAAATAAAATTTGATAAAAATAGCAACATATTAATTTATTGTTGGCGCGGAGGTCTTCGATCTCTGAGCTTATATCTGGTGCTCAAACAAATTGGATATGACTCTCATTTACTAGACGGGGGTTATAAATCTTACAGAAAAAATGTAGTTAAATACTTAGAGGAATCTGCTCCAAAATTTAAATTTAACCAGATAATGGGTATTACTGGAGTTGGAAAAACACTTTTTTTAAAAGAACTTGCTAAAAAGTATCAAATAATTGATTTTGAAGGTTTGGCTCAACATAAGGGCTCTATTCTAGGTAATATACCTCACAAAATTCAACCATCTCAAAAATATTTTGAAACTTTAATATGGGAAAAGCTCAAAAGCTTTAATCCCAAAAAAAGGATATGGGTAGAAGCTGAAAGTATAAAGGTTGGAAAGTTAAACATACCAAGTCTTATTTGGAAATCTATGCCGTTAGGAAGAAATATAAAAATTAATGCGAGCTTAGATGAAAGAATTAAATATATTTTAAAAGATTACAAATATTTTACATCAGATCCTAAATTAATGAGTGAAGCATTAAGAGTTTTAAAACAAATCATACCAAAAGAAGATTTTATGAATATTGAGATATCTTTAAAGAAAAAGAATTATTATGAATTTGTAAGAGCTTTAATTATTTATCATTATGACAAAGCATATAAAAAAACTAGAGCTGAGAGTTCTAGCTCAATTTTTGATCAAATTTATTTAGAGAAAATTAACCTAAGCCATATAAGAAAAGCAATTAATTTGAATAAGAATTTTTAAAATGATCAAATGTACTAAATGATTTCAAATCAATTTGATTGCATTCTATACCCCTACCCTTTGTTACTTCTCCTATCTCTATAATATTTATTTTCTTTCTTTTGAATAAAGTAAGTAGTTTCGATGTTAGAAATTTTTTATTCATTGTAAAAACAGGTGTGTATTCCTCACCTGAGGTCAATATCAATTTAAAATATAAAGAAATATTTTTTTGAAATAGCTTATAAATTTTAGGGTTAACTAAATCTAAATTTTTTATGATCAATTTTTTTTTAGATTGATTAGCAATTATATTTAAACAATCGATCAGACTGTCTGAAATATCCATAGAACTATTAATCTTTAATTTTTGAAAAACATCATGATATTTATGAAATTTAGGCTCAAGAAATTGCTTATGAGATTTATCTTTTATATGATTTGGTAATTTAATCTTTTTATTTATAGATAAATATCCAAGTTTAGAAAAACCTAAATTTTGAAAAATAAATATACTATCTCCAATTTTAGCAGATGATCGACGTATAATATCTTTCTGATCTATTTTATCGCTAATTAGAGTTAAAGATGCTACAAAATTTTCAGATGAACTAGTATCACCACCAATGATTTCAATATTAAGTTTTTTTGATAATAAATTAATTTGATTACAAATTGATAAAGTCACTTTCTTTTTATTTTTAGGAAAACTAATATTTAGAAGTCCAAATCTTGGTGTACCACCACTGGACTGGATATCACTATAATTAGAAACTATTAATCTATGAGCAATTTGTTTGTCATTAAAATATCTAAAATTAAAGTGAATATTTTCAACAATTGTATCTGTGGAAATTAATTGTTTTGTTTTTCTAAGATAGGCGCAATCATCACCAATAATTGAACTATTTTTTGAAAATACTTTAATAACATCGCTTTCTATTCCCATAAATAAATTAAAAATTTCCTTTTTCCAATTCATCCTCATATTCAGATGCACTGAGTGAAGGTGTTTGTTTTTGTTTTTTTGTGAGAATTTTAAGAGTAGTTTGTATTGCTATTCTATAAGTTGTTAATTCATCCATAATTTGTCGTTCACTGGTATTTCTCATCATTTGACTTAAAGCCTGTTGCAGACTAACTAAACGTTGTTCTATTGTATTTTTTGACATGAAAATAATATAATTAATGGACGAAATAAGAAAATAGCTAATTTAAGAATTAATTTTTTTTCTTACAAGTGGAAATGCATCTTTTTTTTTAGTTAAAACCATCTGAAAAACAACATTATCTCCTTTAGTAAAAGATAATTCACTTAGATTTAAATAAGCTTCCCACATTCGAATAAAACGATCATCATAAATCTTTAAAACTTTTTTTTCAGCTTTTATAAAGTTTTGATGCCAATGAGATAAAGTTTTCGCATAGTGAAGCCTTAAAACTTCAATATCAGAAATTATTAAACCAGATTTTTCTATAGCAGGCATTATTTCTGAAAGTGAAGGAATGTATCCACCAGGGAAAATATACTTTCTAATAAAAGCTGCAGTAATTTTAGGAGTTCGGAGATTACCTATAGTATGAATGATTGCAATACCATCTTGTTCTAACATTTCATAAATTTTTTTGAAATATGTAGTGAAAAAAGGCTTTCCAACGTGCTCAAACATTCCGACTGAAACGATTTTATTATAAGTATTATTCTCATGTCGGTAATCTTGGAGAGAATATTCTAAATTATTTTTAGATTTTGATTTTTTTTTCTTATTCTCACAAAATTTAATTTGTTCTTCAGAGAGAGAGATACCCTTTATTGAACAACCAAAATTTTCAGTCATATAGCGACTCAAAGATCCCCAACCGCATCCAATATCTAAAACTCTATCATTCTTTTTTAACGATAATTTATCGGATAAGCGATCCATTTTATTTAATTGGGCTTGATGTAATGTATTATTATTATTTTCAAAATATGCACATGAGTATTGCCTAGTTTCATCAAGGAATA
>CENU01152919.1_pt1 | contig 11602 bp, 10 predicted proteins | sample 361331 | NCBI WGS metagenome assembly CENU01 (sample SAMEA2619766, study PRJEB7988) | marine metagenome | isolation source: saline water (ENVO:00002010), including
TGGAGTACAGATTGGGGCTGGGCAACTGCCTCCTCCTGCTGCTGTGACGGGGGCATTTCCGTCATCGCCGATGCTTCAGAAGTTGAGGCTGGCGTTGAGGCAGGAGACGTTGTTGGGGTTGTTGTCGGGGCTATTGTCGGGGCTGCCGAAGAAGGGGGCTTGCCCTCCAGCTTGCGGATGATATCCGATGGTGGCGGCAGGGTTGAGGCATGGGCCAGCCGGATCACCACCATTTCCGCCGCCGCCGCCTGATCAGGGGCAAGCGCCAGCTCACCATGGCCCTTGAGCGTGATCTGCCAGGCCCGGGCCAGCCGGGCAACACCATGCGTGGCGGCCATGGACTTGAGGCTCTCGGCCTCACCCTCGGGGGCATCGCCCAGCCCGCCACCCGCCGCAACCCGCGCCGCAAGATGAAGCAGGTCAAGCATATCGCGCAGCACCATCTGGGGTTCAGCCCCCCGGCCGGTGGCGGCGGCCATAACCTCAAGCGCAGACGGGGTTTCGCCTGCAAGGGCATGGCGGGTAATGGCGAGGGCTTCCTGACGGCCAGCCTGACCGAGGATGGAAGCCACCGCCGCATCGGTGATCGTATCCGCGGTGAGGGCAGCCGCCTGATCGAGCATCGACAGCGCATCACGAACCGAGCCTTCGGCGGCACGGGCAATCCGGGCCAGGGCCTGTTCATCGGCGGTGATCGCTTCCTTGCCGCAGATTGAGGCGAGATGCTTAACCATCATGTCCATCGGAACACGGCGCAGGTCAAACCGCTGGCACCGCGACAGCACCGTCACCGGCACTTTGCGGATTTCGGTGGTGGCAAAGATGAACTTGACCGCCTCAGGGGGTTCTTCCAGCGTTTTCAGGAGCGCGTTGAACGCGTTCTTGGACAGCATGTGGACTTCATCAATGATGTAGATCTTGTAGCGGGCCGATAGCGGGCGATAACCGACACCGTCAATAATCTCCCGCACATCATCAACCCCGGTGTTGCTGGCCGCGTCCATCTCGATTACGTCAACATGGCGGCCATCAGCAATACCGGTGCAGGATGAACAGACCCCGCAGGGGCTGAGCGTCGGCTCACCATGGCCATCAGCACCGGTGCAGTTCAGCCCCTTGGCAATGATCCTTGCTGTCGTGGTCTTGCCGATGCCGCGAAGCCCTGTCAGCACAAACGCATGCGCCAGACGCCCCATTTCCAGCGCGTTGGAGAGGGTCCGCACCAGGCTTTCCTGGCCGATCAGCTCATCAAAGCGGCTGGGTCGATATTTGCGGGCAAGAACGCGGTAAGCCTCGGCTGTACCCTTTTCCCCTTTATTCTGGGTATCCCCCGTATTCTGGGTATCCCCCGTATTCTGGGCGTTCTGGTTGGGCCTGGTATCCTGTTCGGGTGCAGGATCATTCATGCTGCCGCTCCATCAGGGGGTGAAATGAGCGGAAGACTGGACGACCCGACCTGACCTAGCCCTGGCTGCTGCCTCTCGGCCCTGACCGGTTAGACAAGGCGACCGTCCACCCAGCCTTCCTATTCCCTGTATGGGATATTGAGGCCAAAAGCGCAAGCCCCGGCTTGCCTTCGCAGCACGGCAAAAACGGGAAATCCGGGGTCAGCGTGATGCCCCGTTGCGTGCAGGATCAGCAGGATAGGTGCCGAGAATGCGGATCGACCCCGGGGTAGTGAAAAATTCCAGCTCCTCAATCGCAAAGCGGAAAGCATCACTGTCCTGATGCACCTCGGCATCAATATAGAACTGGGCTGCCGCAAAATGCCCCCCGACCATATAGCTTTCCAGCTTGGTCAGGTTGATCCCGTTGGTGGCAAACCCGCCCAGCGCCTTGTAGAGTGCAGCCGGAACCGACCGCAGGCTGAAAATCATCGTGGTGATGACCGGCCCGTTATTGACCGGCGGGTTGATCGCATCCCTGGCCATGATCAGCATCCGGGTTGTATTATGGCTCTGGTCCTCGGCGTTTTCCTGGAGGATATCAAGACCGTAAATCTCAGACGCAAGGCGTGAGGCAATGGCCCCCACTGATGGTTTGCCAAGCTCGGCACTATCACGCGCCGCACCCGCTGTATCAGGATGCACGATCGGTGTCAGATTAAGCCGGCGCAGGGTTTCACGGCATTGCGCCAGACCCTGGTCATGGGAATGCACCTCCCGCAAATCAGAAAGCTTGGCGCCCTTGACCCCGAGCAGGTGATGATTGACCCGCTGAAAATACTCACCAACGATGCAAAGCCCTGATGACGGCAGCAGGTGATGGATATCCGCAACCCGGCCAGCAACCGAATTTTCCACCGGCACCATGGCGTAACGGGCGCGGCCCTCAGTGACCGCTGCCAGCATGTTTTCAAACGACGGGTTCGGCATCGCCTCCATCTCAGGGAAAGCGCGAGTGCAGGCCAGGTGCGAATAGGCCCCGGGCAGGCCCTGATAAGCGATCGTATTATCCGGTGAACTATCGGGTGTACTGGTCTTGGTCATGAACTTCGGGTCCTTGGTTTTTTACTCAAACCGCAGGCGCGCGGCGGCAAGATCATCGGGAGTATCAATCCCCCCTGGGGCGCTGTCAACAACAAGGGCAGTTATCGCCATGCCGTCCTCAAGCGCACGAAGCTGTTCCAGCCGTTCGGTTTTTTCGAGCGGTGATGGCGGCAGGCTGACAAACCGGGCCAGGGCCTCCCGTTGCCAGGCATAAATGCCGACATGATGCCAGACCGGGGTTGCGGTGGTGCCGCCATGGGGAACAGGGCAACGCGAGAAATACAGCACCTGCCCTGTTGAACCGGCATCAGGCACCGATGCGGGGTCACCGTGAGGGAAAGCAATAACCGCCTTGACCACCTGATCAAGCCCGATTTCAGCCTCGGTGGCCGGGGCAACCGGGGTTGCGATGGCGGCGTTACCGGCGATCAGCGCATCCGCAAGCGGCCACAGGATTGAGGCATCAATTTCAGGCAGATCACCCTGCAAATTGATCACCACCCTGATCCGGCCATCAGGGTCAATCGCATCAATCGCCTCATGCACCCGGTCCGAACCTGACGGGTGTTGAGGGTCGGTCATCACCGCCTCCCCGCCATGGGCGGTCACAGCCTCGGCAATCGAGGCATCATCACAGGCCACCACCACGCGACTGCCGCCAGGCTGGCCGAACCCTGCTTCCATCGCGCGGCGCATGACCTGAACGATCATCGGGGCATCACCGATCATGGCCAGCGGCTTGCCGGGCAGGCGTGATGCCGCCAGACGGGCCGGAATAATCACGGCGATTTCAGCATCACTGATACCGCCGGGGCGGGCCGTGCTGGTGATGTTTTTCGGGTGCATCGCGTGCCTCATGGGCAGAGGGGTAAGAAAAAAGGTCGCAGACCACTATATTCCATCATCCTCGCTATTGTGAAGTCGATCCTTTTTGGGGTATCACCAATACATTGGCTCCAAGACATGGATACCAATACATTGATTTGCATCGACCGTATTTCCGAGGGGGATGAAACATGGACGATCTTAAGTTTAATAAATTTGCCGCCGGTCTGTTGTGTGGCGGCCTCCTGATCATGGCTGGTATCAAGGGTGCTGAAATCCTGTTGCCGCACCATACGCTTGAACAAAACGCCTACCCGATTGAGGTTGCCGATACCGCCGGTGCTGTCACCGAGGCGGCCGAGGCCCCATCCGGACCCGAGCCTATTCTGGCGATGCTTGAAACGGCTGATCTGGCCGCTGGTGAGAAGATTTCCCAAAAATGCTCTGCCTGTCATTCGTTCAACGATGGCGGCAAGAACAAGGTTGGCCCCAATCTCTGGAACATTGTCAACGCTGGCCAGGGTCAGGTTTCCGGTTTCGCCTATTCGGCGGCCCTTGCCGGTCTTGGCGGGCAGTGGAGCTATGCCGAGCTGAACGGCTTCCTGCACAAGCCGAAGACATGGGTTGAAGGCACCAAGATGAATTACAACGGCCTCAAGAAGCCGAAAGATCGTGCCGATCTGATTGCCTGGCTGCGCAGCCTGTCTGTTTCCCCTGCACCCTTGCCGACCGCAGAGGAAATCGCCAGCGAAGCCGCCCAGTAATGTCCCCGGGCGCATCCCCTGACCAGAACACAGCGCTCGAGGATGTGGCGGCGTTTGCGGCCACGCTGAATAATATCAGCCGCCCCATCATCAAAAAATGGTTCCGGCAGGCCCCGGATATTGAAAAAAAATCTGATCTGTCCCCGGTTACCATCGCTGATAAATCGGTGGAGGCGGCGTTGCGTGATGCCATCATGGCCCGGTTCCCGGATCACGGCATCATCGGTGAGGAAGAAGCCGCAAAAACAGGCGGCGGCGATTTCACCTGGGTGATTGACCCCATCGATGGTACCCGCGCCTTTACCTGCGGCAGCCCGCTCTTCGGCACGCTCATCGCTGTGCTGATGGATGACAGGCCCGTTGTCGGCATCATTGACCTGCCCGCCCTCGATCAATGCTGGATTGGCGTTGAGGGGAGGCCAACACTGCATAACGGCATGCCCGTCACAACATCCGGGCTGGCTGACCTCAACGCCGCCCGAACCGTCACCACCAGCTCGGTAGCCCTCGGCCGGTATCATGCCCGATTTGATCAGCTGGCTACCCGTTCCATGGTCACAGGATACGGCGGTGATTGCGCCAATTACGCCCATCTTGCCAGCGGCTGGTGCGATATCGTGGCCGAGGCTAACCTCGCGCCCTATGACATCATGGCCTCAATCCCCGTCATCACCGGGGCCGGGGGATGCGTTACCCGCTGGGATGGCGAACCCATCCGGCTCGATGATTATGACGGCACGGCCCTTGCCACAGCGTCACCGGCACTGCATGATCACGCCATCAGCGCGCTCGGCTGACAGCGCGTGCCGGATTATCCAGAAGGTGGAATAGTGAAATGCAGGAACCCATCCACGTCCTTTATTATAACGATGCCGGCCGCATGGATCAGTGGCAGAAAACCCTCGGCAGGATGCTGCCCTCCCTCAAGCTGGTGACGGCTGACAGCCCTGATGCCGATAAGGCCGATGTGCTGATGACCTGGAATCCCCCCAACGGATTGATCGCCGATCACCACAACCTGAAAGGCGTGATTTCGCTGGGTCAGGGTGTTGACCATGTCCTGAAGGGCAAAACCTTTCCCCCGCACCTGAAACTGGCGCGGCTGGTTGATCCGTTCATGGCCGATTCCATGGCCGAATGGGTGTTGCTTGCCATCCTTGAAAAACACCGTGAACGTGATGCCTATCGCGATCTGGAAAAGCGTCAGGAATGGGTCCAGTTCGAACAACGCCTCGCGGGTGATTACTGCGTCGCGGTGATGGGGCTGGGGGCCATTGGCAGCGTCGTGGCACAGAAAGCCGCCATGATGGGGTTCCGCACCATCGGGTGGTCCCGCACGGCCAAAACCCTGTCCGGGGTTGATGCCCGTCACGGCGATGATGGTTTCATCGCCTGCCTTGGGGAGGCGGATTATCTGGTTTCCATCCTGCCGCTGACCCCTGAGACTACCGATCTCTATGACGCCGGAACCTTCGCCCGGATGAAACCCGGTGCGGTCTTCATCAATTCGGGCCGGGGCCTGCAAGTGGTTGAGGATGATCTGATCGCCGCCATCGACAATGGCATGATCAGCGCGGCGGTGCTGGATGTCACCCGCACCGAACCCCTGCCCGGGGGGCATCCGCTATGGGATCACCCCGGGGTGACGATCTGGCCCCATGTATCGGCCCAGACCAGTGAGATCAGCGCCGCCCCCCAGGTGGTGGAGGCAATCAAGGCCATCCGGGCCGGGCGTGAGCCTGAAAACAACGTTGATATCAGCCGCGGTTACTAGAGCTTGCCTTCAACCAGCCTGAGCGCGGCACGCAGCCCCATGGCCTCACCGCCTTTGGGGTAGCCGGGGCGTGATGCCAGATTCCACGCCATCACATCGATATGCGCCCATGGCACGGGTTTTTGCAGAAAGCGTTGCAGGAACAGCGCCGCCGTGATCGCCCCGCCATAGCGTGATGCCCCGGTTGAGGACAGCGCCGTGTGGCCGCCATCAAGGAAACGTTCATAAGGCTGGTGCAGCGGCATCGGCCAGAGCGGATCACCCGCCGCATCACCCGCCTCCACAAATTCGGCAGACAGCGCCCGGTCGTTTGAAAACAGCGCGGGCAATTCGGTGCCGACCGCAACCCGGGCCGCGCCGGTGAGGGTGGCAAAATCAATCAGCAGTTCAGGCTCCTCACTGGTGGCGAGGTGGAGCGCATCGGCGAGAATCAGCCTGCCTTCGGCATCGGTATTGCCAACCTCAACCGGGATACCGGCGGCGGTTTCAATCACATCAAGGGGACGGAAGGATTTATCGGAAACAGCGTTTTCCGCCACCGGCACCAGCACCCTCAATCTCAGGGGGAGGCCGAGCGCCATGATCGTCCGGGTCAGCCCGAGGGTAATCGCCGCGCCGCCCATATCCTTTTTCATCATTTCCATGGCCGATGATGGTTTCAGGTCGAGGCCGCCACTGTCAAAGGTCACGCCCTTGCCCACCAGCGTGATCATCGGCCCTGTTTCGCCCCAGCGCATATCAATCAGCCGTGGCGGGCTTTCCGCTGCCCGGCCAACGACATCAATCGCCGGGAAATCACGTTCCAGCTGCTCCCCGCTGATGACGGTAATCGAGGCATCATAGGCCTCAGCCAGGGTCCGTGCCTCATCCTCCAGCCCCTGGGGGTTGAGGTGATTGGCGGGCAGGTTGATCAGATCGCGGGCCAGGCTGATCCCGCCATTGATCGCCTCAAGCCTTGCCTTCAGCGCGGTATCAGCGATCACCAGCCGGGGGTTTGGGGATACAGTCTTTTTCTGGCGAAACCGGTCAAACCGGTATTGCTCCATCAGGAAACCGAGGCCGAAGGCTTCGGTGCATTCGCCCTCAATCTGCCAGTCCAGTGGCGGCAGGCTGGCGGCCGCCGCACCATCAGCAAAACCATCACCCCGGCTGCCGATCACCGCCCCTGCAATCCCGCCCGTTTCACCCGGCAGAACCAGTTTCCGGGCCGGGGCAGCCTCAAACCCGTGATCCCTGACCCAGGCAGCAATCGCTGGGGGGAGCTGGTCGAGCCAGCCGGGAAAATCGGTCTTGTTGAGGAGCCGCAGGGTGCGCGGGGTTTCAGCAGTGGTCACAATCGGCATGGTGGTTCCTTACAATTCATCAAATCCGGAAATTACTATCATCAGGGGTATTACATTCAGGGGTATTTATATCAGGCAGCGGCCTTTTCATAAACGCGGTCGAGGCGAAGCCAGAGTGTACCGCCCCTGACACCAAGAAGAAACAGAAACGCCGCCCAGATCCCGTGCAGGCCAAACATCATGTGACCGAAATAGATCGCCGGGATAAACACCACCACCGACATGACCATGGCATCACGCATGATCCGGGCGCGGGTTGCGCCGACAAAAACGCCATCCATCATGAACGCAAAGACCGAGATAACAGGGATCGCGGCAAGCCAGGGGATCAGGCTGTCAATCGTCATCAGCACCTCAGGCAGGCTGGTCATCAGGCGGAAGAACAGGCCGGCACCAAAAAAGATGATCCCGCCAAACACAACCGCCATGGCAAAGGCCATGATGGTGCCTTCCTCAATCGCTTGTTTCAGGCGGGCGCGGTCACGGCGGCCGATAGCCTCCCCCACCAGGCTTTCGGCGGCATGGGCGAAACCGTCAAGCCCGTAGGCGATGATCCCGAACAGCACGAAACCGAGCTGGGTTGCCGCCAGTTCAACATCCCCGAGCGAGGCCGAAGAATTCAGCACCAGCATTTCCCCCAGCATGATGCCAAAGGTGCGGATCGTCAGATCACGGCCAAGACCGAAATATTCAGCCAGGGCCGAAAGTGAGACAACCTCCCGCACCGGTGGCCAGGGCCAGTCCCGGGGATGACCAACCGCCCTGATCACCAGCCAGGCCGTCACGCCGGTGCCGGTGTATTGCGCCAGCACCGTGGCCAGGGCCACGCCTTCGATTTTCATGCCCAGACCGATCACCAGGATCAGGTTTACGGCAATATTGATGCAGTTGATCGCCACCAGCTGGATAAGGCAGCTGTTGACACGCTGGAGACCAAACAGCAGCCCCAGCCCCACCATGTTGAGGAACACAGCCGGGGCCGCAAAGGCAACGATCGTCATGTAGACCGCCATGCCATCCAGCACCGGCTCACTGGCCGAAAGGAACTGCCGCGCCAGCATGATGATCGGCTGGGCCAGCACCACCATCAGCACACCGAGCATCAGTGCCATGGCCACCGCGCGCAGGTAATTCAGCACCACCCCGGGGCGGTCATCGGCACCATGGGACTGGGCCACCAGCCCGGTTGTTGCCATCCGCAAAAACCCGAAGCTGATGGAGATCAGGCTGAACAGAAAGCTGCCCATCGCCACCGCGCCGATATAATGCGCACTGTCAAAATGCCCCATCACCGCGGTATCGACCATGCCGACAAAAGGCACGGTGATATTGGCCAGGATCACCGGCAGGGTCAGCTGCCAGATTTTCTTTCGCATGGCGCGGCGATCTGGGGTAAAGAATGGGGTTGATGGGGGATCAGGTATCATTGTTCCTGTTTATCCTATCTGGAATATTAAGCAACAACCGAGACCGTTTGATCGCGTGACCGATATTTTTCATCATCCTCTTGCTGTCAGGCTGGCCTTTGTCGCCGTCATCCTTGTCGGGATCATTGCCTTTGTGCCGGGCCTGTCGACCCTGCCGCCCATGGACAGGGATGAATCGCGTTTTGCCCAGGCCAGCAAGCAGATGGTTGAAAGCGGTGATCTGGTGACAGTCCGCTATCAGCAGGAACTCCGCGCCAAGAAACCCGTCGGTATCTACTGGATGCAGGCAGCATCGGCCAGGCTGCTCGGCGAAGACAGGATTTCAAGCTATCGTCTGCCAAGCCTGCTGGGGGCCATGATTGTCGCGCTGGCGAGTTTCGGGTTTGCCCGCCAGTTGATGCCCTTCAGGCAGGCGTTGATCGCCGGTATTTTCATGGCTTCCAGCCTGACGCTGGTGGCAGAGGCGCATCTCGCCAAGACCGATGCCATGCTGTGCGCGGCCATACTGGTTCAGCAAATCGCGCTCTGGCGGATTTACGATCAGGGGCTGAGCGGTGATTACGTTTCGGGAAAACTGGCCATGGTTTTCTGGGCCGCGATGGGGCTGGCTATCCTGATCAAGGGGCCGATTGCTCCGCTGATCGCCGCCCTCACGGTCGCGGTGCTGACGCTTCGTGAACGCAGCTGGCGCTGGATCTATTTCCTGCGGCCGGTGCTGGGGTTCATCGTGCTGACCGTGATGGTGCTGCCCTGGGTGATCCTGGTGACCCACGCCACTGACGGCGTGTTTCTGGCCACCGCCATCAAGGGTGATCTGGTCAGCAAGATCCAGTCAGGGCAGGAATCGCATGGCGCGCCGCCGCTGACTCATCTGGCGCTGCTGGTGCTGACATTCTGGCCCGGCAGCCTGCTCCTGATGCGCGGCATCATGGAAGTGCTGAAACGCCGCCGTGACCGGGAGGTGATTTTCCTCCTCGGCTGGGTTCTGCCCTTCTGGATGGTGATTGAGCTGACGCCAACGAAACTGCCGCATTATATCCTGCCGGTGATGCCTGCGCTGGCCATGCTCATGGCTTACGGCATCGAGTTCAGGATGCCGCCGAAACGCCGCAGTGTCACGGCCCCTGATGGCAGCCCCCTAAGGGCAAGGATATTCCCCTGGCTGAGGGGGCTTGATGCAATGCGCCTGCTGGTCATCGGCTGGAACGGGGTTTTCATGCTGGCCTCAGTCTCGCTCGGGATGGTGGTGCTTTACGCCGCCAGTGATCTGGGCGGCAGCCGGGAATGGGGCCTGACTGCCTTTATCCTTTCGGTGATGGTCGCCGGGCTGGCCTATTGGTGGGGGCGGGTCCAGAAACTGGCTGTTCTGCTGCTGATCGCTGTCACCGCCAGCGGTTTTCATGCGGCGGTGTTTGGCGGGGTGCTGCCATCGCTGAGCGACATGCATATCGCACCGCGCCTGAAATCAGCGATTGCATCATTGGAGGAGCCGGTGGATAGCATCGCGGTGGCGGGTTATCATGAGCCGTCGATGGTGTTCAGCCTCGGCACCGATACGCTGCTCTTCAGCGCACCCGAAGTCGCGCTGTTTCTGGCCGAGGCCCCCAACGGTCTGGCCATTGTCGAAAAACGCGCTGAGGCGGAGTTCCTCAAAACCGCCGCCACGGCCGGTATTGCGGTCAGCCAGGCCGGTCAGGTGAACGGCTATAATGCGTCTCGTGGCAAGCGGGTGGAGCTTGAATTCTACCGCGCCGCTGATTGACGCAAGCGGTGGCTGAGAGTAAGACAAAACAATAACAAATGATGAGTCCGGATATGAAATCCCCCAAGGCAACACGCCGCAAGGCCAGTGCCAGACCAAAGACCCAGCAATCCAGTCCTGAAATCAGCATTGTTGTTCCGGTACTCAACGAAGAAGGCAACATCACCCCGCTGGTTGAGGGGATCAGGGAAACCTTTTCCGGCCGCGCCATAGAGATTATCTACGTCAATGATTGCAGCACGGATGGCAGCGCCGATGAGCTGGCCAGCCTGCAACAACGCATCGATTGCCTGAGGGTGCTGACCCATTCCGAACGCGCTGGCCAGAGCCAGGCATTGAGGAGCGGCATCATGGCGGCCCGCGCCCCGCTGATTGCCACGCTTGATGGTGATGGCCAGAACCCGCCGGGTGATCTGGCTGACCTCGAAGCGGCTGTCCATGACCATCGCCCGGGTCTCGTCATGGCGGCCGGGTTCAGGGCAAAGCGTCAGGACGGGTTCAGCAAGCGTTATGCCTCCATCTTTGCGCGCAAGGTCCGCCGCCTGATCCTGCAGGACAATCACCCCGATACCGGCTGTGCCACCAAGGTCTTTGATCGTGAGCTTTATCTCCGCCTGCCGTATTTCAATCACATGCACCGTTTCATGGCACCATTGGCGCGGCGTGAAGGGGCAACCGTTGTCGCCATGCCTGTCAGCCATGCGGCCCGCACCATGGGCCAGTCCAAATACCGGACCCTTGACCGGCTGATGGTTGGCATCAGTGACATTATCGGCGTGATGTGGTTAATTCGGCGCAAGCCAAAACAACTGGAAGTAACAGAACATCATGGTTGAACTGATACGCGGTCTTTCGGCAGGGATTGAAAACGTCGCCGTTGCTGTTTCAACGGGCCTTGTCTATCTCTTTCCGTTTCTGCCTGAAACCCTGCCCCAGCAACCCGAAACGGTGATGATTGCGGTCGGGTTCGGTGGCCAGCTGCTGTTCGCGATGCGCTTTATCGTTCAGTGGATCACTTCCGAAGGCGCGAAACGAAGCGTCATCCCGGTGATGTTCTGGTATTTTTCGATTGGCGGCGGCATGGTCCTGCTGCTTTACGCCATCTGGCGACAGGACCCGGTGATCATCTGCGGTCAGGGGCTGGGGCTGCTGATCTATGCCCGCAACCTGATTTTCATTTTCCGTGAAAAGAACGAGCAGTCCAAAACCGATACCTAA